>Ga0180437_10001987_pt1 | contig 33930 bp, 53 predicted proteins | sample SS_ome_4_FD_132410 | JGI IMG/M metagenome (GOLD analysis project Ga0180437, IMG submission 132410) | Hypersaline lake sediment archaeal communities from the Salton Sea, California, USA - SS_3_D_1 metaG | ecosystem: Environmental > Aquatic > Non-marine Saline and Alkaline > Hypersaline >... | reverse complement strand
CAGGGACTGGCAGACCATCGTAATGGGAAGGAAGTACGACCCCGACCGGTTTAACAAGGTGGACAATACCTACTATTTTCCGAAGGGCTCAATCCTACAATTCGTACCGGCAGACGAGGAGCTGCGATTCTTAGCCATGAGGCATGACCTGGTGCTGATAGATGAGGCGTATGTCGTCAAGAAAGGGATATTCGACCAGGTGGAGATCAGGACGAGGCTGCAGATACTCCTCACCTGGAATCCGGTAGCACCGTTCTGGGCTACCAAGCTGCAAGATCAGAGGGATGATGTGGCGGTGATACATGCCACGTATCACGATAACCCACATGTCGAGCAGAGCATCATCGATGCGTTGGAAACAAGAGCCAACACCGACCCTAACTTTTACAGGGTCTATGTATTGGGTAAGTATGGATCACTGGAAGGGCTGATCTTTGAGGAGGGGAAGAACTGGCAGAAGTGCGATGCCTTACCGGAGGAATACAAGCGCAGGATATTCGTAGTCGATTATGGGTTCAGTCAAGACCCGACAGCGATAAACGAGCTGATGTATTCAGATGGTCAGTTCTGGGCCAGAGAGATCGAGTATAAGACTGGTATGTTCAATAAAGACATCCATGACTGTCTGAAGCGGGAGATATTCAAAGAGATGGACGACATCGAGGAGATGAGCCATGAGCAGCTGCTGAAGCTGAGGACGCAGGTCGAGATTGTGGCAGACTCAGCAGAGCCGAAGTCGAATGCAGAGTTAAGGGGTATGGGTCTGAATGTGATCCCTTCAGTGAAAGGGCCAGACAGTGTACGGCATGGGTTGAGGACGATGAAGGGCTTTGTTACGAATGTGACTAAGGACAGCACCAACACGATCAAGGAGTTCCGCAGGTATTCATATAAGAAGGATAAAAACACCGGGGAGTTCTTGGGAGAGCCTGTCAAGGGCTGGGATCACGGCATCGATGGAATCAGGTACGGGGTGGCTCATATCAGGCGCAACCCGAACTTTGGAAGCTATTCTGTGTCGTAGTGTGTTTTTATGTGAGTACAGAATTACTGAACTTTGGTCAAAAATCAGGGATATGACTTTACTTACAAATTCAGGGTACAAGGTGAAGGCCGGTAGCGTGGCAAATACCACCGGTTTGAAAATGGAGGCAGGGGCCATAGTTTTCGATGAGAGCTCACAGACCTACAAGATCAGCGATGGCACGCAATGGCACGAGATAATTGCTGCACCATACAATAACACGTACTGGGTCGATATGCTTGGCCCGTTGTTTGGTCAGAGGCTGGACGTAGCAGCGACCAGGTACTCATACAATCCGTTCAATGGGGCTATTCAGTTTGACAATAATGCCAGGTACACGGAGGAAGTCATTATCCAACACGTACAGCTCCAACACTGGTGGAAGCTGACCACGAATGGGAAGCCTCACCTGCATTGGAAGCAGCAGTCGGCAAACATACCGAACTGGCTGTTGGGGTGGAAGCTGGACAGGAACGGACAGGCGGGAGCTGTTGAGACCGACTATTCCAATTTCACGTTCGGGGTGATTGAGTCCCATGCTTTCACCTATACATCAGGGGTGCTGAATCAGATTTCACTGTTCCCTGATATTGACCTGTCGAATGCAAACATCTCAGACCTACTCACCATTGCATTGTGGAGGGACACCGCAAACGCAAGCACTTTATTTGCCGGGGCTGATCCCTCATCGTTGGCTGAGCTGGCGATGGATTTGGACACTCATATCCAGGTGGATGCACCGGGCAGTGACTTTGAATACGTCAAATCGTAAGATATGTCTGAAATCAGGAGTACGTCTTTCAAATTGCAAGCTGAGGTCGTTGATAGTCATTTCGGTATACCGCCTGACAGGGGGGCTATCCTTTTTCTGAGAAGCGATCACCAGTTGATTTATGGAGATGGCTATAACTGGCTTGACATTGGCCCAGGGGCCGAAATAAAATCAGCTATCGCATTGGAGCTTAAAGCTGGGTATTCCATTCCTTTTGTGGCAGGGGTCGAGCAGCAGGTCACTTTTTACGACACCGAGATATACAACTACCTGAGTAAGTTCAAAGCTTCCGATGGTAACAAGCTGAAAATTCAGGGAAGTTTCGGGGTCGATTATTATGCTGAGTATTGCATAAAGTCGAGCGAGCAGAACACATTGCTGACTGTTACGCAGAAATATGATGGGTTTGAAGCTTCACGAGAGATTCACCTTGTCGAGAAGGATAAGGAGAGGGTAGTCCAGGGCTATGGGATATTCACAGCGACACCGGCAGACAACTGGACTGTGTGGGCTAAGACAGATAAAAATTGCATCATGTCTACTTGCTATATTAAATTGGGTATGCACGAACGAACATAAAAACCAAACACAATGGCAGAGGAACTAAAACGAGAAGAACTTGAGCGGGAGCTGGTCGTCTATGACAAGCAGAAGCTCATCACGCAATGCTTAAAGCTATTCGACAGCAATAAGAGGCTGGCGCATGAGTTGAGTAAGTCAAGGGGAGCGTTCAGAAAGACGCAGGATCTACTTTTTAAGAAGCAGGAGGAGCTGAAGAAGCTCAAAGATATGAGCGGCTGGAAATTTGTCACACGTAAATGGCGCAAGGATGAAGCTGAACGTACCGAGGGAGCTGAGTGACATCACTCTGGAACAGGCGCAGCGGGTTTTGCTGATTGACGCCAACGAGAACATGGACGAGTTTGCTAAGAAGGTGCATTCGGTGGCTATCATGACTGGCAGGAGTCCGCAGGAGATTGCGAAGGTGTTGTATGCTGACTTGGATTCGATATACAACCGCATCTTTGATATGATCAACCTGCAGACATCGACAGCTTTGCATCGAGTGGTGAAGTACAGGAGGAGAAAGTATGCTTTCATCGAGGATGTGCGGGACATGGAGACAGGGGCGTTCGTTGATATTGATGCGATGTCCAAGGCTGATGTGTATGCAGAGAGCCTTCATAAAATCATGGCTGTGCTGTACAGGCCGATAGATGCCAAGCTGGGCAATAAGTACAGGCTGAAATCGTATGTCACGGAGACACAGGCAGAGAGGCAGGAGCGGCAGGCGATATTCCTGAAGGATATGACGCTGGATGTCGTCAAGGGGGCAACCGGTTTTTTTTTGCACGTCACGCAGAGGTGCTTGCATATTTTGGACGAATCGCTCCCCCAAATCCCGGAACTGACGGTGGAGGAGGTGATGCGTGGGGCTGGTATAACTTTATCTACACTGTTGCCGGGAAACAATTCCTAAATTTTGACAGTGCGCTGAAGCGTGGCATTATGGAAACGATAACTTATTACGGATATGAGTCAGACCTATCAAGACGCAGTAGAAAGTCTTAAAACAGTAATGAATGCCAGTCCTGCCTTATACAGTGTGGACGATGGCAGGGAGCTTGACTTCGACACGAAGAAAAAGCACGAATGGCCAAGAGGGTTCATCCGCACGGAGGAGTCACCTATCACTGGTGGACAGGGATCGGTGATGATATACCTCAACTTCACTCTGTTGTGCATGGGTAAGGTGAAGAAAGACCGGTCGGACATTGTGGAAGTGATGAGTGCCATGCACACGGCTTTGACAAATATCCTGGCGACATTGAACCAGCAGCAGCTGATCTACACCGAGAACGATGTATCACTGCAACCCCTTTACGACTACCATGACACTTTATCGAGTGGCTGGCAGGTGGCTATACAGGTACCGATGAGCAAGGGCTATGAATGTTACACGGTTCCTACATAATTGATACTCAGTTAATTGGATTATCTCATGAACGGTGAACGTAATATACATGCCGAAACGGAACTTGAAACCTCGAAAGCAACTGAGGGCTTTTCGTTGATTTTGAAGATTGAGGAGGGAGAGACAGAGGAGCAGTACGAAAGCAGGGGTCTTGAACACCCACAAATGATAACCTGGTACCCTGACGCATACAAGAGGCGGAGGGTGCTTTTTGAACACTGGTACGAAATGAATAGACCGGATGGCGAGAATTAGCTTTGCACGATTGGATGAGGCGGTGAATAAGTTTGCCAAAGCTGTGGTGAAGGATGCAAGGGGCAACCTCACACGGGAGCATGCTAATGCTACCAGGAGCCTGTGGTCGAGCATAGGTTATCGGTGGAGGGATGGCACACTGTCCTTCTTTATGAGCCTTTACGGTGCTTTCTTGGATAAGGGAGTATCGGGAACAGGGCAGCTGCACTACCGTAATGGCAAGTCGATGCCGGTAGCGTATAACAAGTCAGAAGGGCGACCGGAGTACAGGTTCAAGTCGAGCAAGAAAGCTATAGGTGGCGACCTGAGCAACTGGCTCAAGCTGAAAAATGTTCCTATGTCAGCTGAGTTTCCGATCAGGAGGAGCATACATGCCAGAGGGATCAGGCCGAGGCGGTTTTTCACTTATGCTTTTGCCCGTAATTATAAGAAGTTCGATGACGTGATAGGGAAAGCCCTCACGGACGATATAAACGATTATCTTGATGATGTTCTAAAACAGTAAAGCGATGGCAGTAACTGTAGTAAGCAACCCTTCAGTCTCACCGAACGTAATTTCGGTATCATACCCAGCGGTCATTGAATTGACCTCAACCATTTATGGCACGGCAAACGTCACTCAGTTTCGTTATGTGGCAGAGGTGACAGCTGGTGGCTCAGCGGTAGGGACGAAATATACTGTGCCGATAGATGGTACAGCCTCGAATGGCTTTTTCGATGTATCGGAATTGTTCAAGCTGGCTGTCAAATTAAGCCGATTGGCGTATGGCAAGACGACTGAAATCACAAAGGAGGCCTGGCCCCTGGCACAGCTTGAAGATACCAATATCACGTTCACTGTTCAGATCAAGGAGCAGTACTACCTATCAGGCGTGTTCACCACAAACACCGGCTCACTGCTTACCTTCATCGGAGGGCGTGGGTGGACAGACAGAGCGAACGATATTTGGGGTATCGTGAACTGGTGGCAGTATAATGGCTTGACTGATTTCATTCCTTATTCAGGCCTTTCCCGAATAATGGTAGCGATAAGAACAGATGACCCGAGCTGGACAGCGACAGGGACCAACCCATACATGAATATCCGCAGGACATGGAGAGACCTTGACGGCAATACAAAGCAGGTCGATAACTGGGAGTTTGACCGGACGGTAGCTGGCTACCTGGATGTTGTTTACTGCCCATTGTATAAGTCAGGGCAGTCGGACGATGCTGATTATGGTAGCATCGAGATACGACTATCGACCCGGCCTTCCATTGGAGGGGCTGATACTGTTGAGGAAACATTCGAGATTTATAAGAACCTTGAAACCTGTGTTGATGATGAAGAAATCGTCATGTTCAGGGATCGGTTCTTTCAGTGGTCGTTCATGTCGTTTTCCAAGAAGCAGCGCACGACAGTCAATGCAGAGCCTAAGCAGTCAGAGCTGACCACAGGCCGTAGGCGGTATGGGATTGAGTCGTCCGATATGCTTACACTGAACACCGACTGGATGGACGATGCTGTAAATGAGATGTTTAAGGACTTGTTAGCGACAGAGGAGTGCTACCTGATGACCAATGCAGACGGGACGCTTGAGGAGGTGACGGTCGTACCTAACTCACTGAGATTGCAGACAAGCCGTAACGATGGATTGCACCAGTACCAGATGCAGTTCAGGAAGTCCATAGATAACTTTGCACCATGATAGAGCTGATCACTGAACTGATAGACGGTTCCAGGTATGAATTGGACATAAGCGAGGACAGCCCGATAGCGCTGACCAAGACCTTTGCTGAGCTGTTGGATATTGAGAAGCGGAAGGGTAGCTTCAGCCGTTCATTCGTATTGCCCAGCACTCCAAGGAATGACTATTTCTTTGGTCAGTTTGGTGATCCGTCAAGCGTGGGTACTGTGTGGAGTCCTGCAGAAACACCCAACTGTTGGCTGCTGGAAAATTCCAATATAATCCTTGAAGGAACTTTGAAGCTGGAAGAGGTGCGGTCAGATAATGAGGAGTATAGTATTTCGATATCTGGTGTTATATTCCTGATCAAGACCTTGCTTGGCGATAGCCTGATAAGCGACTTGGACATGAGCAGCTGGACGTTCACCCCTTCACAGATTGTGACCACTTGGGGGCGGACGATATTTGGTGGCGATATGGTATTCCCGATCCATGACTTTGGGTTCGGGTATGGATTGTACAAGAAAAGCACGACTGCAAATGTGTTGAAGGATATATCCACAACCGGCACACCGATCACCTTGAATGAGTGCATCCCAGCCTTTCGATTAAACGAGCTGATCAGGATGATCTTTTCAGCGCAGGGGCTGGCCCTGACAGGTACCTGGTTCAGTGAGTCAGAGGTCGAGGAGATATACGTCCAGGCAAATAACCCGTTGAGCTCATTCGTGTCGCTGATAGGGATGTTTTCAGCAACTCATACATCGGGTTCGGTAACACTTGATACGACAGTCAGGAAGCTGAAGTACATCTGTTCGCCTGTTCATGCAGATTTTGACAATACGAATTTCCAATATGTAGCCCCAGCAGCAGGGACGTACTATTTCGATTTCAATTTCACACCGACACCAGGCACACCTTCAACACAGACCTGCTACTATGGCTGGTATGTGAATAACGTGCTGTCAGGATCCAATATAAACTTCACTTGGAACGCAGGTGTTACTGTGACAGGGAAAGCCTTGACCCTTGCAGCAGGTGACACGGTGGATATACGAGTGGCTGCTACTTCAGGATATACAGCAACTGGTTCGGTTGGGTTTTCAGCGTCATACAAATTCAGTTTAACATCTGTCACTGTTACCGGAACAAGTGTAGACCCGTCTGAGTATTGGACAAATATCAAGCAGATAGACTTCCTGAAGGGAGTGCTTCAGATATTCAATCTCATCATCTGGCAGGATGAGCAGAAGCGCATAAATATTGATACCTGGGATCAATACATGGCTACCTATGGGTCGAAGAAAGACTGGTCTGATAAGGTGGATATAAGGAACAGTCCGAGAGTCAGGCCGGTGAACAGTGAGCTGCGTAATCCGGTCAATTTGGAGCTGACGCATGCCAATAATGTGCTGAACACTGAGTACCGGGATATTGCAGGCCGGGCGTATGGATCGTACAGGGAGGACACCAGGTTGCCGTTCACGAAGGAAGCGATGAAGCCTTTCGCATTGTTCTCACCAGGTCCGGTGCAGGAGATCATATCGAGCGTAGCGAGTGCAGCCTATGCAGACCTGTTAGTTGCCAAGATGTATGAGTCTGAGGACAATATCGAGTATAAAGCCCCGGGATTGCAGCTATTCTATTACAACGGCACGAAGGCAGCAGGGAAGACGTACTACACTCAGGACGCATCAGGAGGGGCAACAACAGCAAGGACTACTTTCCCATATTTCAGCAACTTCAGGCTGTATTCAGCGAGCAGCTGGAATGTATTGGCGACCACATTGGACTTGAATTTCACGTACTGGTCACCACCCAGCCCTGCCATTGTTTCAGCACCGAGTGAGCAGGGGCTGTACAACCGGTATTTCCGGAATATGTTACAGGACAGGTACGCAGAAGGGATCAAGATCGTAGAGTTCGAGGCTATCCTTGATCCGATAGATATAGCGGAGTTCGATTTTGCTGATACCGTCATTATCACACTGAACGGCACACCGGTGGGTCTGCGCATCCTTGAGATCAGGGACTATTCACCGAATGTGAAGAAAGCGACCAAGATCAAAGCAATGATAACCTTTATTAAGTAACCCAATGCAGAACGTTGACCAGATAATATTCAGCAATTTACGGCAGCTTGTCAAGCTAAGCATCGACACGGATCAGAGGCCGATGGACGAGGTGAGCAGGAGACTGCCGGTGAAATTCAAACACCTACGAAGATGGCGCAAGAAGAAATAATCGTCAGAAAGATCGACATCCAAACGGATGAGGCGGTCAAGTCACTTGAGAATGTCGAGGAGGCGCAGAAGGATGTAACAGCATCCACATCTGATCTGGATAACCAGCTGAACGCATTGCCTGGCCCGTTAGCAAAAGTGCAGGGCGGGCTGAAGGGTATAAGCGCAGCAGCGAAAGCATTGCTGGCTAATCCGCTGGTGCTTGTATTCACAGCGGTGGCGACAGCAGCGTTGGCTTTGGGGAAAGCCTTTTTCTTCACTCAGGAAGGGGCTGATGCTTTAAACAGATCACTTGACGCAACGAAAGCCAGCAGTGATGAGATGAGGCGGTCGCTTGGTGAGGCAACAGGAGCCATTGCTATGGCGAGAACCATAGGCATTAAAAATGCTTGGAAGCTGGCACGCATTGAAATGGAAGGGGTGCGGGATCGCATGGCAGAGGCTTCAGAAAATGCCAAGGAGCTGTTCGATATTACTCAGGCACTCAGGACAGGGGAAGCTGACCTGTTGACTTTCACCAGTGAGCGGAGAGCCAGAGTGCAGGAGCTGCTTATAATCACCCGTGACATGACTGCCAGCTATGAAGATCAGAAGTCGGCCCTGGCGGAAGCGAGCGTATTGGAGAAAGAGATTCTGGTCGAGCAGCTGAAGGTACAGGAGCAGAGGGTACGGGCAGCGCAGGTAGCCTTTGAAAATGCCAAGGGTACTGAGGACGAGAGGGACGCATACCTGTCACTACGGCAAGCCGAAGCAACGCTTGACGACCGCAGGGCTGCTTCGTTGGCAAAAGAAAGGGAGCTGATAAACCGCAATATTGAGCTTGATACCAGGTGGGCATCCAAGCGCAAGGCGATAGCAGCAGAGGAGGAAGCCGAAAAACAGGCAGCAGATCAGGCATACATGGATCGCAGGTCGGCAGAGGTGACAGCCGAGCTTGAGCAGCGGGAGCTTGATAAGCAGTTCGCACAGGATATGGCGGACTTCGATATCGAGATGGAGCAATACATGGCTGATGAGACCAAGAAGATCAACAAGGAGCTGACGGACGAGCTGGTTGAGCAGACCGAGAGGCGGTTCAGGAAAGAACAGCAGGAGGCGGACAGGCAGCTGAAAAATGAGCAGGACACAGCCAATGCCAAGCGTAATATCTATCAGGACAGCTTATACGCCCTGACCACTTTCTTAGGTGAGGGGTCGAAGCTGGCAAAGGGTATTCAGATAGCTGATGCCACCAAGTCAGCGATACAAGGGGCTCAGGCAACGCATGCCTCAGTATCTGCTATTCCGGTCGTAGGGCCGGTGCTGGCTATACCGGCAGCTATTGCTGCACTGGCAGCAGGTATGGCGAACGTAAGAAGGATCGCACAGACGCAGACACCAGGGGTCTCAACAAGCTCATCGGTGCCGAGCGTAAGTTTGGCAGCACCATCTGTATCATCGGCTAACCTGACCAATGCGGATGTCGGGATTGCATCGGATGTGAACATCATACAGGACACCACGAGGAGGGAGGCTACCAAGGCGTATGTCGTTGAATCTGAGGTAACGGCTAAGCAGGAGATAGCGAAACAGAGGGAGGCCGATGTGACGCTGGAATAATAAGCACACTAATAGTGTTTTTAAGTGACAATACGGTAGCTTAACTTTGTCAAAACGCAGGAGCATGAAAATAATCGAGCTTAAATTATCGGAAGACGGAAGCGGTGAGGGTATCACCGCAATCTCACTTGTGAAGCATCCAGCAATCGAACAGAACTGGATCGCATTCAGTGAGGAGGGGGCCAGTGGTGAGGTGAAACCTAACCCGGCCTTTGCGTTTAAGACCATTGATGAGGAGCAGCGGATCGTAGCTGGCCCTGCAATGGTACCGGACAAACTTATTTACCGTGTCGATAATGACGGTGAAGAATTTTTCGTGTTTTTTACAGCAGATACCATTCGGGAACTATCCGAGAAGTTCCTACTTCAAGGTAAACAGAGCAGCATGACGTTGGAGCATGAAGCTACACTGAACGACCTTTCCGTGGTCGAAACATGGCTTGTCGAAGATTCTGAGAAGGACAAATCGGCAATGTATGGCTTCGACTTACCGGTGGGTAGTTGGTTCGTGAAGATCAAAGTGCTTAACGATGAGGTCTGGGAGCTGGTAAAGGAGAAAGGGGTCGAGGGATTTTCTGTCGAGGGTGTATTCGCAAAGGAGTTAATTAAACAATCCACAAACATGACAACCAAGAAAAAATCAAAGCTGGACGTTCATTTGTCCAAAATCCGTGCCCTGTTCGAGAATGATGAGCAGGGAGGCGGTGACGATACCACCAAGCGCGTTAAAATGGCTATCATCACTGAAATCTCAAAGTGGGATATCGAAGTAAAGAATGAGACCTTTACTGTTGGTGAGAAGCTTATCGGAATTTTCGAGGACGGTTCTGAGTATAATATTCAGGATGGCGAGTATGTCCTTGAAGATGGGCGCAAAATTCAGGTCGATAGTGACAGTAAGATCGTGCTTATTCAGGAGCCTGGCGAATTTTCCCTGCCGAAACAGGGAGAGCAAGCCGAGGACGATGATAAAGGCGAAGGAGCCGAGCAGGATAAGTTCGGAGCTGTTGAGGCGACCAATGCAGACGGTGCGTCTGTTACAATCAATTTCCCGGGCGAAACCCTTGAGGTCGGAGCCGAGATCACGCATACTGTCGATGGCGAGGAGCAGCCGGTACCAACAGGTGAATACACACTGGCGGACGGTAAGGTTCTCGTAGTTACTGAGGACGGTGTAGCTGGCGATCTGAGAGAAGCCGATGCTGAGGACGATGAAGAAATGTCTGGCGATGGATTGAAAGCAGAGCAGATCGATGCGCTCATTGAAGGTCTCGCAGAGATCATTTCCAACTTCAAGACCCACACTGACAAGAAGCTCAAGGGCCTTGAGACATCCATCTCGAAGATGCGTGAGGAGTTCAACCTGCCTGGTGACGACAATAAGGACGAAAATCCTGAAGGCGCAGACACCAAGAGGAAGATTGTTGTCGGGCTTGGTAAGTATGTTCGTCAGCAGAAAGAGGCGAGCAAGTAAAAACTTTAAAAACGTAAATTATGCCAACAACTTATAGTAATAATCCGGAGCGCATTTTTAGGAATGTGCAGGTCGTCACTGACGACATCACTTTGACCGCTGCTGATTCAGGGAAGCTGATCTTCATGAATGCTGCCGGTGGTGGAACCATTACCCTGCCAGCTCTGAAAGCTGGTGTGAACTTTGAATTTATCGTAGGTGCAACCGCACCGACTACTGCATGGATCGTTGATAGTGCAGAGGGCGATAATATCAGCGGTGTGCTGACTGTTAATGGAGCGTTGGTTGCTGCCGTGGACGAAGACCAGATCAACTTCGTTGCGAGTACAGCTGTTTCAGGTGACAAGATCAGGCTGGAATGCGATGGAACCAACTGGTACGTTGAGGGACTTGGAAGCGCAGCTGGCTCGATCACCGCAACTGATCCATCTTAATCTGATTTAAAAACTTTAATTTAAAATATTATGGCAACAACAACCTCACTAACAACCAGTTATGTAGGCGAAGCCGCAACTGAGTTGATTAATAAAATGTTCTTCAAAGCAGATTCTGTTCAGAACCTGACTGTCAAGGACGATGTAAACAAAGCATACCACATCCGTAGGCTTGCCGGTTCAGGGTTCATCGCAACCCCCACCTGTGACTTTACGCCTGCTGGTACTGTAACCATTGATGAGCAGATCCTGACCCCGGCAGCATTCGAGGTGAACCTGCAGATGTGTAAGAAAGATTTCAAGCACGTTGACTGGTCGAGCATCCGCATGGGCACTGGTCAAGACAGGGTTCTGGCGCAGGACGTTGTGGACAGTGTGATCGAGGAGATCATGGGCCATGTAGGTCAGGAGATCGAGTATTCGATCTGGCAGGGAGACACCGCAGGTGCCACCTATACCCTGATCGATGGGTTCATTAAGAAGTTTACTGCCAGCGTAGCAGCAGGAAACAAGACCACCCCAGCATTGGTGACCGCTGCCCTGGTGGTGGCTCAGCTGGGTGCGATGTATGACATTGCAGCTGCTCAGTCCTGGTTCAATGCTCCCGATATTGCTTTCTGGGTAGCTCCCAACTGTGCCGCAGCTTATAAGCAGGCACTGGCGAACCAAGGGTTCATGGATCAGTACCAGGCTGGCGACAAGCCCCTCAACTTTGTGGGTATTCCTATTTACGTTGCCCCAGGTATGGAGGCATCCAATATGGTGCTTTCACATAAGAGCAACCTGTATTTCGGAACCGAGTCCGTAAGCAACTTCAATGAAGTTCAGCTGAAGGATATGCACGAAGTCGATTTAAGCGACAATGTGCGCTTTGCTGCCTATGCCACCATGGGTGTGCAGGTAGGCTGGTTCGAGGAAGTAGTGTTCCACGCTGACGCGTAATTTTCACCAGTTTTGATCAGGACCGGCTTGTTGCTTTTTCTGTGCCGGTTCTGGTCTTAACATAACTTCATACTGATATGAGTTGTGACTTAACGAATGGACGCCTATTAGACGAATGTATGGTAGGCAGAGCGGGGATAAAAACCTTGTTCTATGCAAGCCTGGCTGATTTTGCTGCTTTGACAGGCACTTCTGAATCTGGCGGTGAACTTGACATCGGAACGGATGCAATCACCATCCACAGGTTTGAGATGGCTGATAATGTAGGGTCGTTCGAGCAGGCGGTGAATGCGAACCAAGATAATGGGACATCCTATATCGCACAGACATTGACGCTGACGCTGTTTGGTATTGCACCGGCAGACCTGGCAGACTTGAACAACCTGAAGCTGGGCCGATGGGTAATCTTTGCCTTGGATTTCCAAGATAAAATCAGGGTCTTTGGTCGGTACAACGGCTGTACTGCGAATGGAGGTAGCGAGACGAGTGGTGTAGCTGCAGCAGATAAGAAGGGTCTGGACATGACCTTTATGGCTGAGGAGAACGACTATGCCATATTCCTCGAGGATTTTACTACCAATCCGTTTGATAATTTCGCTGGCGTAACTGTAACACCGGCTTATTAATGAGGCAGAAGGATCACCAACAGGCACGATTGACCTGACGCAAGGGATAGGGGCAAGCGTCCCTTCCTTTGTGTTTTGATATAAATTCTATGGCACAGGAAAAAAAGAGTACCGTCAAACCCACGGACAGGAAAGACCCGATAATATCTGTACAGGCATTTTCGGAGATCGAGCTTCCGGTGGCCAGCGAGAAAAGCTATCAGGCTTTTGTTACTTATGGAGATGACAACCTGTTTCCGAACGAGCTGATCAAAGCATGGCTACAAAGCCCCACCCACATGGCCCTTGTAAATGGTATTGTGCAGATGATAGCGGGCGAAGGGGTGACGTTCGATAGCAAGATCGTTGAGGTGGAGACCTGGCGCAAGAGGGTGAACAGGAAGGGCGATACATTGGAGGACTTGATCGGCAAGACAGCGTTCGATCTGTACCTACATGGCTATTTCACTTGGACGGTGATCTGGAATAAGGCACGCACCCGTTTTGCTGAGGTCTACCACACACCGGCTGAGCAGGTACGTAGCGGTAAGGTCAACGAGGAAACCAATGAAATCGATGAGTACTTTGTGTCCTGGGACTGGTCTCAATACCGTAAGCCAAAGTTCAAGCCTCAGCGCATAAAGGCTTACGATCCAGCAGACAGGTCGGAGGCGAAGCAAATGATGTTCGTGAAGCAGTACAGGCCGAGCCAGTATTATTATAGCACCCCCTCGTATATTGGAGGGATGAACTGGATACTGCTTGATAACCGGATAGGTGAGTTTCATCTGAACAATATTGAGAACGGGTTTTTTCCGAGTTCAGTGGTTCAGTTCTTCAACGGGGAGCCTCCACAGGAGGAGAAAGCGAGGATCGAGCGCAATTTCATGCAGAAATTTACCGGCAAGAAGCAGGCGAAGATCGTATTCGTGTATAACAATAACCAGGAGCAGAAGGTAGCGTTCGACACCCATGAGCCAGCGAATATTGAGCGCAGATTCAGGGATTTGATGCCAGAGGTATCGAAAAATATTATGATCGCACACCGTGTACCCTCACCTTTGTTGTTTGGGATCAGGGAAAGCACGGGCCTGGGAAACAATGCGGAGGAGCTTGAAAGCAGTTCGTTGCTGATGAATAAAATGGTCGTCATTCCGATGCAACAGATCATCTTGCAGCAGTTGTCTGAAATATTCAAGGTGAACAACTGGCCTGTGGAGGCCACAATCGAGACGTTGCAGCCGAGCCAATGGCTTGAAGGCGATGAGGACGATGCGGAGGCTACCACTGAGGACGAGCAATCGAAGTTCAGCAAGAAGGGCGAGCAGGTAATAACGGAGGAGCTGATAATTCCAATAATAAGGCATTTGAAGGAGAAAGGCGAGAGCAGGGAGGAGCTGGAAGCTGAGGGCTGGGTGCTGATCGAGGATGACGGTATGCTGACAACTGAGGGTGTGAAGCTGAGGCTGCGCCCAGATGCTTTTCAGAACATTTCCAGCGATCCTGAAGACCCGAGCTATCTTGACCGTGGCTTGTATAAAATCCGGTACGAGTACAGGGGGCCGAGGGATGACAAGAACAGGGACTTCTGTGCAGAAGTGCTTGACTTAAACTACATCTACCGAAAGGAAGACATCGACACGATGACGAGCGAGCAGGCTAATCCGGAATTTGGTATCTATTCAATATGGGATTACAAAGGTAGCTACGGATGTCGCCATAAATGGCACCGCCTGGTATTCTTCAGGAAGAGAAACCCGAAAGGGCAGTTCCTACCAAACGAGGGGCTTGAGAATGACAAGACGGTGAGCCCTTCACAGACACCGACAGAGGTGGTCGATAGTTTGGGAGATGAGAAAGCAACGACAACCAATGAAAATCTGACGTAATGGCAAGGGACGAGATACTGATAGTACGAGAGGAGACCTTTAAGGAGCTGGCACCGATCAGTGACGACATGGATTGGGATTACGTTACCCCTCACCTACTGGCTGCTCAGGATAAATGGGTACAGCCAGTGCTTGGTCAGCCCCTCTATGAGAAGATCATGACGGACTTAACAGCCGACAGTCTGGCTGATCCGTACCTGACCCTGCATAACGATTTCATAAAGCGTGTCGTGATATGGTTCGCATGCTATACAGGCTTGCCTTTCTGGGGCATCAAGGTTGTGAATAGTGGTATTATACAAAGGATCGTAGATGATGGCACACCAGTGAGCTTAACAGACATCGACAAGCTGTCTGAGATGTGCCGGGGGCAGGGAGAGTTCTACAAGCAGAGGCTAATCGATCATTTATGTGCTAACAGCGCAGACTATCCGGAATATCTGGAATATGTCAGCGGTGAGATAAGCCCAGAAAAAACGAATTATTCAGGAGGGCTAAACCTGGAAAGCTACACTAAGCCTAACGAGCGTAAAGCCTGGTATATTGGAGACAACTAAAAAATTGAAGATATGACTTGCGATTTAACGAATGGCCGTTTATTGGGTGCTTGTCAAACTGGACGGGCTGGAATTAAAACCATATTTTTCACAAAATACAATGACTTTGCGTCGTTGACTGGCATTGTTGAAAGTGGCGGTGAAATTACAGACCTTGGGGCTGTTCCAATAAACCTGTTTCAATTTGACATGGTTGATAATGTTGGAAGTTTTGAGGAAACCCCAACCGTTTCCAAAGAGAACGGAACATCGTTTCTAACACAGACGATCACCATGACCTTGTTTCATGTGAAGCCGGCAGACCTTGCTAATCTAAATAGCCTTAAAAAAGGCCGTTGGGTTATTTGGACTTTGGATTTCCAGAATAAGATCAGGCTGTTCGGTAGAGATAGGGGCTTAGTGGCTTCTGGCGGGTCGGATGTATCCGGGGCGACCGCAACAGACAAGAAAGGTCTTGATTTGGTATTGACAGGCACAAATAACGACCTGGCGATATTCATGGATGATTATACGTCTACACCATTTGACAATTTCAGCAACGTCAGTGTTGTTTCCGAAGACTATTCTCCCGAATACCAGGTTGTTTATAATGCCATGACCAACAAACCAAGCGCTGATGTTGCTGCAGCACAAGATATATTGGTCAGGGCGTTAGTTGCTGATGGTATTTGGGCGAAACTTGATGTATTCTACGTGTTTGCACAAGAAAGCAATGCGGCTTCAGAGGCTCTTATAAATTGGATTAACCCAGGAACGAATAATGCAACAATAGTTCTTGGTGGTGGTTCAATGCCGTTTGTTTCTTTAGAGGGGTTAGCGGGTGATGCGGCAAATTCTTACGTAAATTCTAACTATAACCCTTCCACAGATGCAACAAATTACGCCCAAGACTCCGCTTCCATTGGGTTATATTCAAGGACAGATGGACAAAAAGCGTCCACAATAGAGGCCGGCCTAAATGATGCGGATAATGATGTGCAAATAGGGTTAAGAAGCACTACTGATTCAATGATTAGTAGGGTTAACGATAATGATTCAGCAGTTATATCAGTCACAAGTGCGCTTGGTTTCAGGGCGTCTGTGCGAGAAAACAGCCCCACTCGATATTTTTATGAGAATAAAACACAAACACAAGATGACGCTGGCTCGGATGGCGTGGGCAATGGCGATGTTTATATTTTTGGTATAAATACGATAGGGTCTGGATTAGCACAACCTTCAAACAGACAATTATCAATGTTTTTCATGGGGGGTGCATTAACTGCTGCTGAGTGTGGTGATTTCCAAGATGCTTTTGAGGCTTACATGGATTCAAACTCTAAAGGGGTAATAACATAATGGCGCAGACCACAATAAATAATGGCGATTCTGGACTGGTTGCCAGAAATGCAATCAATGATAACTTCACTGAGTTGTATGCTTCGGGTGTGGCTAATATACCGATATGGCAATTAAGTAATATCATGCAGGGGCTTCAGCGTATTCCTGCTTTCTTTCGTAGGCGTGACCCACAAACCGGTGCCGCTTCAGCCATGAAATCAAATTTCGTTATTGGTTCAGGTCCAGACATGCACTGGGATTTAGATGCTTTGGACAGGGCCAATACTTTTATTGAACTGATAAAATGGGATAAAAGGAACTCGGATATTAACCCAGAACAGATAGTCCATGCTATGGTGGTGCAAGGTGACTTTATGAGGGAAGACCCGGACAAACAAGTTTTTAAAGATAGATACGCTGAATTGGCTGTTATAGGCGCAGCCTATGCCGTTGACCTTTTATTTGCGATTGGCAACCATGACATGAATGCGCTTTACGGGGATGCCGTTGACACGGTTATGTCCAAGGCAGAACTACGCACATCATTGATAGACCCCATAATTGCCAATGTTAATAATGTTGTTGCGGGTTCTGGCAATGCCAATTATTATTATAAAGACTATGTACAGTCCGGCCCAACTACTTCCGACCAATTTAAAGTTCGGGTAATTGTGCTTGATGAAAATGACGTTTCCCAGGTTAATGATGGGACGGATTATACTTACACTCAAAACGCCATAAACTACTCTCAAGCACAATTAACGTGGCTTGCGGAAACGGCTTTAAACTTACCGGACGAGGATTACCACGTTATAATATTTGGACATAAGCTTTTACAAACCGCATCTACTTACAATACAAGTAAACAGGCTGTTCAGAATATTATTGATGCTTTTGCACAGCAAGGAACGGTTGTAATGAATGACACGACAACCGATTTTGAATTTTCATTGAATGTTGATTTCTCTACGATTAATGGATTTAATGGGGTGTTTGTTAGTTACTTTTGCGGACATGATCATTACCCAATAATTAGTAAGATTACAATAAATGGCAATCAATACAATAATATTGAAATCCCGTCTTTGAGTTCAAGCTCCCCTGGGTATACCAGGCAGAAAGAAACAGGGACAAAGGACATGCTGACTTTTATTGTTGTTGATACTGACAATAAAGAGATTAAGCTTTTAAGATATGGGAATCCTTCTAATATAGAAGGGGACGAATTGCCTTATGGCGATTATGGCATTGATCCACTTATAACTTATTAAAATGGGTTATCTGGTTTCGTCATCGGCTATTAAATATGAAGTATCAAACGATAATGATAATGGGTATCTAATAACCAAGCTAATTTCTAATGGATATAGGGTAATTCTTATCGCGCTTGAATGGATATTGGAAACTGGTGTTTGGAATGATCTTGGCGATTGGATAGACACTGCAGAATGGAATGACGGATAAAAGAATTTTAAAACTTACTTGATATGCCAACTTGCACAGACGGCCCTGCCACATTAAATATTTGCTATTATCCTGGATCGGAATTAGCCCGGAAGGGAGCATATTCAGTCACCGACCTTAATGGCAACCCCGTTAATTTGTCGGGGGTTGAGCTGGAAATGCAAGTAAAGTACAAGCCCGAAGACCCTTTAAGCGCTGTTGTTATTCGACTTAGGACAACAGACGGAACTTTAACTGTTGGTGGAGTCAACAATAACGAGGTAACTTTGCATGGAGTTCACCAGGTCGATGAACATAACTATTACCATGATTTGCTAAGAAAGGATATTCCAGAGTATGTTTGGGAGGGTCGATTTATTGCATCCAAAAACACAACCAGGAACTAATGCCGGCTGTTTACATTACATTGTTAACGTTATCTGTTATAATCGGAGCTGTTGCTGATGGATTAAATGAGAAAGGCAGTGGCGATGCAGGACACTTTGTCGAGATGTTTGAGAAGCCTTTACTGCTGATTGCTGGTGTGCTCATGGAGTCGTGGATAGTGATATTTCCGTATGTAGCTTTCAGGGTGGCTTTTTTTGACATCATTAAGAATCTGGCGAAGGGGCAGAAGTGGAGCTATGTGGGAGATGTTGGCTGGTGGGATAAGACATTGAAAAGGATCCCTACGCATGGAGTGACTTTCTGCAGGGTGATATTCCTTATATTTGCAGTAGCGTTTACTATACTTGAATTTTAACACTTAAAATATCATGGCAACGAAAAAGACGACAGGTGCCAAAAAATCGGCATCAACAACCAGGGCAGCAGCGAAACCCAAGGCTCAGCCGAAAGCTCGAAAATCAACGAGCGCAAAGAGGACTGAGGCCAAATCAAAGGTACCTGCTTACCTAAAAAAAGAGGTCACGGAATTTGTGGTCGGCACGGATGATTACCGTCAGCTTGTGCAGGATCACAATGATCTATTCGGTACGGTATGGAATACCTGGCGGGTGAAGCCAGCCGTATTCTTGGGTATGTACCTCGGATTGAAGAAACACTTCGGGGTCGAATGACAACAGCAGAGCTTCTCAAGTTCATGGAGCGCAAGAGCTGGTCGGATAGTGACCGGCAGGTGCTGATCCATGAGTGGAACACCAGGCGGACAGATGCGAAGCCGATAGGTAAAAACTCTGTCCGAACGTCTTGCCGGTTGCGTCAAGTGGTGGGCAGTTTCAAGATTTTTTTATCCCAGGAAAAAGCTGTAATTTAGCGCTGTTCGTACATCCCATGTATCTGATTTTAAGGTTTAGTTAGGTAGCCCCCGGCAAAAGTCGGGGGTTTCTTTATGCCTGAATACGAAAGATTCTGATATATCCTAACGGATTGAGACTCACGGAATTAGATTATCTCCGAACGGGTGGTATGGTAATATCAGAAGCCGGTTAAAGTTTGAATATACGGTGTTTCCTGAAGTCCTCGATTGTTCGGTAATGTTTCAGCAGCCAGCCGGTTCCTGCGCGCGTGCGCATGTGCCTGTACATCACGAATACGCACAAACGCCTGATCATCACTTCTTTATAATGTTTATAAATATTGTGTCACGTATTGTCTATTAGTGTCGAAAGGTGTATTTTGTTCTCAGTTTGTTCATTGAGGCATTAGGATTGACCGGCAGGAGGCGCAGCCGTAAAGTCGTTGAGGAACCGAAAAACCGCCAGGTGAATGTAGGGGGTGCAATGTGGGGAGCCTAAAGGTCAATTTTCAATTATTTCATACAGTCAAGGAGGAAATGTAAGCAGCAGAGTTATCGGCCTGTACAGGACGCAGGAAGAAAAACAGGCACACTCTGCATGTGATAAGTGATCGGCTTGGCAAGGTAACAGAGGCAGGAGCCACGATGCAAACGGGATCAAGACCAACTGTTACCGCGAAACGTAACCCCTTAAAAATCACTATCATGGAAAAGTATCTTGTTAACCTTAAATTCGTTGAGGGCCACCCTGATCAGCTGGACTTGTTCATAGCTAAGGATGAGGTGGACTTGCACCACAAAGCCTGGATGGCTTACAAGCGTTATGGAATTTTCAAGCTTGAAGTATTGGAAACTTATAAAGTCGATTAAAACCGACAGGGTGCGCCAGGGGTAGCAGCTGGGGCGGTCAGGATCACCATCCTGATGCGGAACATCGGGGTTCCGCCACCCACAACCTTAATTATTCACCAAAAATCAAAACAATGAGTACAGAAAAAGCGATTTTAGAAAGAAGGCTGAGCGAGAAGCTGGCCAGAAAGAGCCACGACATCGTGGAGAGCATCAAACACATCGAGCGGACAGGGCAGAACTTGAACGATTTCCTGATCCCTACCCGTTCATTGCATTTCACCAACAATAATGAGGTCGAGATTACATGGCCTGAGCCTCAGTCGTTGGAAGGAACGCAACACTTCAAGCTGCACGATAATGCAGTTTATCAGCTGGCTACCAGGTTTGGGATCAATGCCCGTGACTTGAGGCGTGAGGCTTCCGGTTCAGAATGGGAGCGCAAGGTATTTGCCGATAGGCTGAACGCATACACCCAGAATGTGCCGAAAAAGAATTTCCTGGTGCGGACGGTCAATGATACTGCCAAGGCGGTGCTGAGTGATAAGTACAAGCGATTGAATACTGCAGCTATATTTATGGCTTTCCTGACAGCAGCACAGAAAGCAGGGAGCGTGCTGGTAGATGCCAACCATGGAGAGCTGAGGGATTTTGCAGAGGTGATCCTGCCCAGGGTGGTGGAGATACCCACAGAGAAGAATGGTATCGTATTTACCGTATTTGGCGCACAGATCAGGAACAGCGACTTCGGTGCTTCACTGTTGGAACTGCGCATTTTTCAGATGAACGTGGTCTGTTTGAATGGTATGGTATCGCAGTCCATGATCAAGGAAAAACATCTGGGCAGCAGGATCGAGGAGACCGGTGCTATCACGTTTGCTCAGGAGACCGTTGAGGCAGACACCAAGGCGAGGGCATTAATGGTGCGTGACATCATGGATAGCGTCTATTCTGAGGAGAACCTGACCAGGGAGAGAGAAAGGATCCAAGAGGCTTCAACTATTGAGCTGGACTTCCAGAACGAAGTCAAGGCATTGCCAAAGACCGGCATGCTTCAAGGCGAGGTCGAGATGCTGAATAAAGCCTTGTACGAGAGCGATCCTGAGAATGGGCTGCAGGGGAAGAACACCCTCTGGAAATTGGCGCAGGGTATCACTCACGTTGCCAATGAGGTGGAGAGCGCAGACCGCAAGCGTGACCTTCAGGATATTGCAAGCGGTATGATGGCGAATTTCGTTAAGTAACAAACCAGGGGCCGGTGAGAGCTGGCCCCACAATCTTTTAAATATGGAACCAGGACGACATGAAATGCACGGGGCCAAGGGGCTGAAAACAGCACTTGACCAAGTGATGAAAATGATACTGTCTGGTAAGCCGTTCCTGATTGTGGGAGCGATGGACAGTAAACACTCTGTACTGATGGCTAATGACCTTGGTGAAGGTCTGAAGGAAAGGCTGGCCGATGCGATGGATCAAGACCCACAGCTTGCCGAGCTGTTTGAGGAGGCTGTGATCTATCACCACTTGAAAAATATGCTTGAATCGATCAAGCCTGATTGCGCATCCTGCAAGAAGCAGGACGACTGCAAGATCAGGAAAGAGGTCGAGGCGTTGGGCCATGCTCAGGAAGGGTGCAGTGCCATCGACAGCCTTGTTGATATGATTAAAAAGGAAAGGAGCAACTAATGGCGATCAACGACAGGGAAGTTAATCTGAGGCTTATGGTGCCTGAAGACTTACACGGTGATGTAAGGAAAATCCAAGGACTATTCACTCTCAAGGAGGGTAAGAAAATCCCTATTTACGAAGTATATTTCCGATTGATTCGCAGGGGTATCTTCGAGATTAAAAAACAGAATCAAGGACTGTAATCAATTCAAAATGACAGAAAAAGCAAAAGAAGCTTCGACCGGCAAGGCTGGTGCGAAGAAGGCGGAGGCCAAGACCGTCAAATCGGCATCTGTGTATGCTGCCTTGGCAGTGTTTCAGCAGGACTGCCCTGCTATTAAGAAAGAGTCTAAAGCGGAAGCGGGCGATGGTAAATGGAGCTACAAGTACGGTAGTTTGCCACATATCATCGAGGAGATCAAGCCACACTTAAAAAAAGCGGGCTTGGTATTTTCCCAGCCTATTGTGACCAGGGAGGGTGTAGAGTACATCCTTACGAATGTGGTTCATGTGGACAGCGCAGAGATGATCGACAGCAAGATTGAGCTGCCGAAGGAAGAGTTCAAGGGTATGAATGTCGTGCAATCGAAGGGTGCAATTATCACCTACATGCGCAGGTACGCCCTTATGTCAATCCTTGGACTGGTGACCGAGGATGACGATACCGATGCACAGGGCGAAACGAAGGCAAAATCCAAGGGCTCTACGGCAGCTAAAGCAGATGAGAAGCCTTGGCTGAACCCTGAGAAAGCCGGGAAAGTGACCGATACATGGCAGAAAGCTGTCAAGTACCTGGCTGACGGTGGCAAGGTGACAGAGATCAAAGCCAAGTACCGGATCAGTAAGGCGAACGAGGAGCGGTTGCTGAATGAGGCCATGACCTATGATGATCTGCCTTTTGACCGTCAGGAGGCAGAGGCGAAGCAGGCTGGCGCAGACGGTGAGCAGATGAACATGGGATTCGATGAGCAGGGAACCCAACCGTCAGGCCGTGAGTTTCCGCCTGATCACGAACCGGAGTAATGGTTCGGCATAAATGGGAAAAGATCGAGACGAAAGAGTATGATCTGGAAACCCATCAATGTAAAATCTGTGGCTGTATTCGTCACAAATTCATCGAGCCTGGTATGCCATATCCTGGTTTCTCATACGTGAGGAACGGAATAATCTTTTCAGAGGGTAGACCAGACTGTTATACTGATGCAGACGATTTCGGCCCTGCAATGGGATTTTTTAACACTTAAAATCAATACAATGAGTAGAGCAATTTCGATTATCGCAGACATACCTTCCAACAAGGAGGGTATTAAAATGTTCGCTGAAGCTATTGTAGCTGGCGTAATGAATGGCGAGGCCGATCCGTTGGATGTACGGGCCAAGATAGATGCCATCGAGAAGATCATCAAAGCAGTGAAGGACAACCAGAACTTCAAGGACGCAGTGCTGGATCATGCCGACCTGTACCCTGACAAGACGTTCGCACATAACCTGGTGAAGTTCACCAAGGCAGAGAGCGCACGGTATGACTATTCCGAAGATGAAATCTGGTCAGACTGTAAAGCCAGAGAGACCGAGGCTGCCAATGAGCGGAAGGACGAAGAGAAGGTGCTGCAGGCTTTGAAAAAGCCCACAGAGGTCGAAGGGGTGCTGCGCCACCCACCGGTGAAGCGATCCTCCTCCTATGTAAGGGTGACTTTCTAATGGAAACCATAAAGGAGGCCAAGGAATTTTTACGTGCCAACTACGACAGGGGTGTAACATGCCCCTGTTGTGGACAGTATGTGAAGCTGTACAAGCGGAAGCTCAACAGTGGGATGGCGGTGGCATTGATACGAATGTACAGCCATGCCCGGCTTGATTGGGTGAATGTGAAGGACTTCCTCAGACAGCACAAATATCGCAATAACCATGACTGGACATTGTTGCGGTTTTGGGGTATCATTGAGGAGGACAACCAGGAGGGGCCAGAAGGGGCTAAGAGTGCAGGCCACTGGCGTATCACACCTAAAGGGCATAACTTTGTCCTGAACAGGATTAGAGTACCAAAGCGTGTATCCTTGTATAATAATCAATTCAGGGGCTTCGATGAGGAGACTACGAGCATCGTTGAGGCTTTGGGTGATCATTTCAACTACCATGAATTAATGAGCTTATGATAGCGAGAATCATTGAGAATGCAGGCAGTCTGATGCTTGTTGAGGCAGTGGGCCACAGGTATGTGGTTCGTGATATTGACCGAGGAACCACCTCATTTGCTAATCCCAACTTCATGAACACGAAGATGGCGCTGAGAGGCGTGCTGAAGGAGGGTGAGACACTGAGATCGTTCCGGTTACGTGATGCTTTGAAGGATAACAGGCCGCTACACAAAACGAGATAATAACCTTAAATTCAAAACAATGGCGAATAGTGAATTAATCAAAGTTACCGGACTGTGGAAGTCCGAAGACCGTAATGGTAACCTGGTATTAAGTGGAAACCTCAACGGTAATGCGAGGGTCGTGATCTTCACGAATACCTTCAAGGAATCAGAGAAGGAACCGGACTACATTATGTACCTGGGGAAGAACGAAAAACGGGACGGATAAGCAAATGAATATGCAAATGCAGTGCCTTTTGGTGTTTTTATCAGAGGGTGCTGCTTTGTAGTTTTATGCTTATTAACCTCTAAAAATCAGAGATATGGAAAAACAGATAAGCTTTAAGGGTGTAGTATTTTACCCCGAGGACTTTCTTTTTGCTGTCAGGAGATGGCAAGACGAAGAAATTGGAGAGTACATTCGCCTGCTTTGTGAGCAGGCTGTCAGCGGAGGCTATTTAGATGAAACCTTTTTTAAGGAGAATTGCGGTCACGTTTGCGTGCAGGAAAAGTTCATGCAGTCGCAGGATGGCAAGTTCTTCAATCCAAGGATGTTAATTGAAGTAGAGAAAGCAAAGGCTAAGAGCCAAAGAGCTTCAGCAGCATCTCAAAAACGGTGGAAAGGGAGCGATCCAAATGCAGAAGCAAATGCTGATGCAATTAATATTTCTATTTCTAATTCAAAAAAGAGAGATAGTAAAGGGGGATTATCAAGGGGGAAGTCGAAACCCTTGGCATATCCTTGGGACGATGAGCTCTTTTTGAACCGTTGGCAGGTGTGGAAGGATTACAGGAAAGAGCAGCACGGCTTCACTTATAAAGCTATGGGAGAGCAGACAGCTTTGACCAGGCTTCAGAACAAGTCCGATGGCGATATGTCTGTTGCTATTGAAATGATGGAACAGAGCATGGCTAACGGGTGGAAGGATTGGTACGAATTGAAGCAGGGATCGGGTATATCGAAGCAGCAGCAGAAGCAAGCGTTCGATAAAGCTGATCAGATAATGAAGGAGGCGGGGCTATGAAACCAGCAAAGCAAGAAAAAGGGCTGGCGTTGCAAACGGCAATGCTCAAGCAGGTAGACCCTGGCAAGTTCAAAGAGCTACTGATGGCGATGGTGCTGAAATGTATCAGGCTGAACATGGAGTCGATACCTGATCCTGATGCACTGAAGGAAATGGTCGAGGAGCTGTACGATCTGTTACAGGTCAGCTGGCCTGGTGTAAGACCGGCACAGCTATGGGCTACTTTGAAGCATGGAATGGCGAAGCAGGGCCAGTATCGGGTACGTATCAACTATCCGACCCTGGCAAATTGGATCCTTTACCATAGAATCCTCAAGCCTGAGACTGAAGCAGCAGGGATTAAGCACCCTGGCGTGCCGATAGATACTCAGGTAAACAACCTACTCATTGGATTAAGTGAATACAGGAAGCGAGTCGCATCCGGTGAGTATAAACCACAAGGTCGTGGGTCGAAGGACTTGGAAGAATAACCTGGTACGATTGCGGAGCCTGATAATATTCACAACGAAAGCGAAGGACGATGATGCTGCAGCTATTGACTCGCATTTGCAGATGGCTTTCACGTTGGGATATGAAAAGGCTTTGCAGGAGATCACCCAAGGAATTGATTTAAATGATTCGACATGAACAGAAAAAGAAAGCTGAGGTACTATAAGCGACTCAGAAAATGGAGAGATGAAATTCTAATGTGTGAAAACATGGGTCGTATTCGACATTTGATTTTTGAACATCCTGAAGTCCAAAAAGTAACCACACATGAATCAATGATGGCTGAAATTGAGATAAGATTGCACAGCGGATTTGAATTTTGTGGTCGTAACTTTTGGATGAGAATAGCTGTAGCCGAAGCTGTTATGGAAATGTATTTTCACTTATTCAATAAGAAAAATGGAACTTGAATATTTTGAGCCTATGGACAAAACCGAAAAGTTTATTAAGAATTTCAAGCTTGGGCTGAGACTTTGCAATATAAATATCCGCTTTGATGAAGCTGTCAATATAATTGCGATTGCTGAATTAGTGAGGGAAAAAGGAGAGAATGCCACAATCAAGGATTTTATTGATAAAGGAGTCGTTGCTGATGTTCATTTGAAGAAAGGCAGGCCGAAGTTAGAACCTAAAAGCGATTAAATGGAAGCAGAAACTTTAGGTCTCATACTTGGGTGGCTGTACATGCTGTTTTTTGTATGGTTGCCTGGTCAGTATGATGACAGGAGAGAATAGAGAAATTTCGTAACTTGACCACGCATTGTGGTTTTATACCTCTGATCGAGGGGAAGCATAACCACTCAGCTTGACCGCTGGGCAGGATGTTTCCCCTTTTTTTATGCCATCACCTCAACAACAGCGCACGGGCAAACCAAGCAGATCACACCGGCTGTGGTGTGGTACGTTGCAAAAAGGAGATCGTTGAAATTTCGCAATGCTATGGGCATTTGCTTTGAATTGTCAAATCTTGTAACTTGCACCGAAGAAATGAAGAAATGCCAGATCATCCTGCTTATTGTAAAAAGGAAGCTGAAATATCAAGGCTTCAAGAAAAGGTAGCATCACTTGAACGCATCATAATGGGTCCAGAAGGATTGTCGCAGACGGTACCGGCCCTGAACAGGGCGGTAGGTAGCTTAGAGAAAACGGTGGGTAGTTTACAAACTGGTATCAGTGGGCTGTTGAAATTCCAAGAGAATCAGATCGGACAGGAGAAAGGCAAGGAGATCGTAAGGAGGCGGAACCGGTGGATCATCGGAATAACCGTTACGATAATTGGAATTGTGGCGGGGGTATTAATCGGAATCCATTTTGGATAGTAATAAACCACAAAAAATTTCATTATGAAAAATTGGAAAACAACAATCGGAGGCGTGATCGCAGCTGTATTAATGGTGGCTGGCATTGTTTGGCCTGGCACAGTAGACCCTGAATCTCAGGTAGAGGCTCAGGCAGCTGTTGCCCTTGTTCTTGAGGGAGCAGGAGCTTTAGTTGCTGTTATTACCGGATGGCTCGCCAAAGACCCAGAGTAAACCAACGCAGGGGCTCAGCCCCGTAGAGAGAGAAGGGAGGGGGCTACGGCCTGCCTCCCTATTTTAAGTTATGAACAACCAGAAACGATTTTTAACCGGCAACGATGGAGGGTTCAGCTCAACAAGGCTGATCTTTGTCATTGGGTCGGCATGGAATATGGCTTTATGCACGTACTTGGTATTCACTGGTATTGAGGCAGGCGCACTTGTAGCCACCTTTTCCGCGTTACAAGGCGTATTCGTAGGGCTGAAGCTTGGTCAGAAACCCATGGAAAAAAACGACAAATGAAAAAGCTTTTCATATTATTCATTGCCATATTAATGACCGGTTGCGTCACGCAGCAGCGATGCCTGGTCAAATTTCCACCGGACACGATCACCCAGATCGAAACAGTCCACCACACTGAGTACAAGGACACCATCGTTTACAAGTACCTCCCTGGCGATACAGTTTATGCTGAGAAAGAGATCATCCTTACCAAAGATTCGATTATTTATGTCACTGTTGATCCTGTCAGGGTAGAGACAGAGCTGGCGACAGCTAAAGCGTGGATTGTAAACCGGAAGCTGAAATTGTTATTGCAGCAGAAGGACTCAGTGCTTCAGTTTAAGCTGGACAGCGCAATTCGATTACACACTGATACAATAGTCTACACGAACCAGGTAGTTCATAAGGTGCCGGTCAAGAAACCGGTGACGAGCTATTTTTTTTTCTGGGTAATGGTAGGGCTGTTCGCCTTGACTTTGATAGTAGTCCTTATTAAGTCAGTGAAATAATTTTTCACGCAGAGGCCTCCACGTACAAATATTTTTCCTACCTTTGTTGGTATGGAAACTTTACGCAAAGAAATTAAGCGGCAAGTATTCACCCACAACCTGGTGAAAAGGAACCGGCACGTAGCCATGTATGATGTATGTCTCGAAGGTGAGATCATCGGCTATGAGGTGTTTATTATCAGGGAGCAGAAGCCAAAGACTATCACAATCAAAGGAAAAAAGGTCGAGCTGAAAGCGAAGGAGCTGTTCCCGAGAAACGAGGACTTTGGAAACACGGCTTATGCACCCAGCACGAAGGAGGGAGCAGAGAAAGCCTATAAGCGACTCACTGACCGTATGGAAATGAGAGAGCGGAACATTGAATTAAACTAATGGCTAAACCGAGCAAGAAGTCTCTAAAAAAATGCGGAGGCTATTTGATACCTGGGATTCGGAAATATAAGCGCAGACCTTGTGAGCGATGCAGCAGGTATAAAGTAGGTGAGCCATCCCTGGTAGAATCATTGGCTTACAATGAGCAGGCCGGGGAATATACATGCGAACACTGGGTATGATCGTTATTCTTGACACTGAAAAAGGGCGAGCCCTCAACTTCCGATACCGGAAGGAGGGGGCTTTGTTTTTGGATGTATCGCAGCCCACGTTGAGGAAGTGGCTGAAGGAGCCGTTCTACCTGCATAAAACTTTTATCATAACATCGACAGGCAATGGGAAAATCGAAGAGAGTCAGAAAATCCTTGAGTATGCCCTCAAGTACAGAATCAGGTAAAAGCCTGAGCTTTTTTGGAATGAAATTAAACATCCTTCACCCAGCAGATAGGCCGATGTGAAGGAAACCAAGTAACAACCATAAACTGATAATGTGCAATGATATTACTCGCAGACCTTAAACCGAATGAGAAGAACCCACGTAAGATCACCAAGGCGAACATGGAGAAGCTGAAGAGTGACATCGAGAGCTTTCCTGAAATGTTAGCTGTCCGTGGATTAGCTGTTGATAAAGACAATGTAATCCAAGGAGGGAACCAGCGTTACCGAGCTTTGCTTGAGCTGGGTTACAAGGATGTGCCTGACGAATGGGTGCAGAAGGTGGAGGACTTCACACCGGAGCAGTGGCGTAAGTTTGTGATCCTGGACAACAAGGAGGCCGGTACATGGGATGAGGAGGTGCTGGCGGAGGAGTACACTTTCGAGGAGCTTGATAATTGGGACTTGGCACCAGAGGAGGGGCCGGGCGCTGATGTGAAGGGCCAGATCGAGTTTGCAGAGGAGCTGCTGCTTGAGCATAATTACGTGGTGCTGTATTTCGATAACCCAATGGACTGGCAGGTAGCGGTCGAGAAGCTGGGTCTGAAGAACGTCAAGTCAGCTATCAAGACCGTGAAATCCCAGAAGATAGGTATCGGGCGTGTGATCAAGGGCGCACCGGTTATCAACAGGCTATGAAATGGGAGCTGTTCATACCGTCCTATGGCCGACCGGCACAGCAGCCGACAGCGCAGTACTTTCCCGAGGCGCACATTGTGGTTCCTGAATCACAGCGAGAGGACTACGAGCAGAACTATCCTGGCAGGGTATTGACGATCAAGGATGAACGAGACGGGAATATCGCAAGGAAAAGGAATGCCTGTATTGATTTGGCTCTGGAAAGGGGCAACAAGGGTCTGGTTATGATAGACGATGACTTTGTATCGGTACAGTCCACTTTATCAAATCAGCTGTTGATGGATTGGGAATTTATGGGTCTGTTACACAATGCTTTCCATGTGGCTCAGGGCTTTGGCGCTCACCTGTTTGGGTTCAGTGCCGATGTGCAGCCGTTGCACCAGGAGGTAAACCTACCGTTTTCATTGGGCCGGTTCTTTTACACGGTGACAGGACTACTGATCACTGAGCTGCGGTACGATGAATCACTTGACCGTCAGTCGGACATGGACTTCTGGCTGCAGCACGTTCACAGAGACAGCAGAGCGTTGCGGTTTAATCATTTCAGCTTGACCTGCAAGATGAAAGACGAGAAGCAGACCGGAGGGATAGAATCGAAGGAGGAGAGCCTGGCGGACAGCAAGAAGCTGCTGACGAAGTGGGGAAGCGATGTTCTTAATTGGGATCAGAAGCGAGGCGTATTTTTAACACCTAAATCACCATACAAAGGAATTTGAACTATGTGGACACTTGGAAAGAGAAGTATCGAAGTATTGGAGTCAGGGCTACACGATGACCTGATCAAGATTATCAAGGTGGCGACAGAGAGCTCACCTATTGATTTCACGTTGACCGATGGAGTCAGGACGCAGGAGGAGCAGCACAAGCTCTGGCAGATAGGTCGGACGTACAGTAATGCCGGTGGATTGCCGAGGACGAACCCGCAGGCATGGATCAAGACTGGTGGCGTAGTTACCTATTGTGATGGCTACCATAAGCAATCAAACCACCAGAAAAAAGCGGATGGCTTTGGATATGCCATTGATGTATCTGCTTATATCCCTGGCAGGCCTGATTTGAGATATGATAAAGCGCACATGATGGTGCTGGTCGGTTCATTCCTGACTATTGGTAAATGGCTGCATGGACAGGGCAAGATCGAACACCAGCTGAGATCGGGAGCTGATTGGGATAGGGATACGCAGTTTCTTGAGCCTGGCACTTTCATTGATATGCCTCACCTTGAATTGAGATAATTTTAATATTCACCTAAACATATCATTATGACCACATTAACACTTACATTCGGAGCCATCGCAGGAATAGTTGCGATTGGAATTATTGTCTTTGTCCTCGGCTACATGATTTATTCAAAAGGAAAGTCGGCAGGCAGGAAAAACCGGAGGTAATGTTCCGGAAACTATTAGATCGATTGTATTTGTGGGCATCCGATTGCGATGGGATGTGTTCTCATTGCCCGGATACCCTCAAGTCGAAGTGCAAAAACCTAAAATCAGAGAAATGAAAATCGCAGTAGATGGAAACGAGAACAATGTCTTAACTCTCCCTTGCACTAAGGAGGAGTTCAGGGCGAAGGTCGGCAAGAAATTGATCGGCTTCAGGGTCGTACAGGTGGGCTACATACTCAGCTTGGACGATGATAAATGGCACCTGAGCATATCCCTGCCGAACCGGCTGCCGGTTTATGCAGAGCTGAAGTTTGCCCGGTACAAGTACCTGCCTGACGATGTGTACATGGCGCAGATATTCCCACCGGAGGCGGAGTTTGTGAATATGCACCCGAACACCCTACACCTGTTTGAGATCGATCAGAAGCCGGTAATAAACAACCACCCTAAAGACGATATGAACTGATGGGACTCAATGAATCGAAAGGCAATATGTACGATTGGGTGACGCACACCTGGAATGCTGTGAAGGGAGCCTGCCCACATGATTGCGACTATTGCTACATGAAGCGGTGGGGAAACCTCAACCCTGTACGGTTGGATGAAAAAGAGCTTCGCACGAACTTGGGCATTGGTAATTTCATCTTTGTGGGTTCATCCTGTGACCTGTTTGCAGAAGGAATAAAGCACGGCTGGGTAGCGGACACTTTGATACATTGCTCCATGTACCCAGATAACAGGTATTTGTTTCAGACGAAGAATCCGCAGTTGATGTATGATTTCAGGCAGATCATTCCGAAGGGCTCAGCATTATGTGTGACCATTGAGACGAATCGCAACTATGTTCAGATGGGAAGGACACCGACACCCATGGACAGGGCAAACTGGCTGGGTGTGTTGGCTGAATCATTCGATACCTATGTGACCATCGAGCCGGTAATGGACTTTGATCTGGAGGAATTGGTAGAGCTTGTAAAACAGTGCAGGCCAAAACAGGTAAACATCGGAGCAGATTCAGGAGGCAATAAACTACCAGAACCGGATGGGGAGAAGTTGCAGGAGCTGATTTATGAGCTGGGCAAATTCACCACAGTGAAGCCGAAGAAAAACCTTAAGAGGCTGTTGCCGGTTATTGGATATATCGAATACCCAGAGGACTTCAGGCACGAGGAACAATGAACATCGTAATACCTACATACAAGCGGTCGCACAACTTGGAGGGGAAGCTTTACTTCTCAGGCGCAAAATATGTCCTGCCTGAATCACAGAGGGACGAGTACCTGAAGGTGTTACCCGAGAAGCGCATGATCGTAATTCCGGATGAGGCGGATGGAAACATTGCAAAGAAGCGCAACTGGATATTGCAAAACATCCCACGACCGTTGCTCATGTTGGACGATGATGTGAGGCACCTGTTATACATGGAGGGGAGAACCAGGGAGCAGAAGCGATTCATCTCATTCATCAAGCTACCGAAACAGAGAGTCAACGCAGTCCTGAATCAATTCACAGAGGTAGCGGATGGCTTTGGCTGTAAGATGTGGGGCGTATCACAGAGGACAGCGGGCGATGAGCGTGAGTACAAGGAGTTCAGACCCTTCAGCCTTACCAATATAACCCTTGGGCCATTTCAGGTACATCTTGACCATGACTTGTTATTCGATGAGTCAATGGGAAGCAAGGACGACTACGATATGGCTTTACAACAGATGCACCGGTACAGGAAGCTGCTCCGTGTGGAGAAAATGGCGTATTTTTGTGGACATGGAGACAACGCAGGCGGAATAGTTTCCATGAGGACGATGGAATACGAGGAGCGGTATTGCAAAGCGATCATCGAGAAGTGGGGATCGGGAGTGATCCGGTATAAGATGCCTGCCGAGAAAATGGGCGATCTCCTCAATGGTAGAGTCTCAGTGCCAATCAAAGGCGTATAATCATAAAAATTACAACTATGGAAAACAGAAGCGAAGTATCAAGATCGGAACTTTGGGAAAAGATTTATTCCATTGTGTCGTGTATTCCGAGAGCTAAGGTTGATGGTGATGCTGTTGATGCAGCAAGTGCCTCCACTGCTGTTGAGAAAATGCTAATGGCGGAGTATTTACCAAAAGCTGGGCATGCTTCACCGATAAAGGAATAACCGTGCCTGCAAAAAAGACACCGGCAAAGGCTAAGCAGAGCAGGAAAGCTCCCAGAAAGAAGGGGGCGGTATCGCCACGGGCTGCAACAGCGGTAAAAAAGAAAGCGATGCTGGAAGCCTTGAAAAAGAACCTGGGCAATATATCCCAAGCAGCGAAAGCGGTAGGGATTGAGCGCAGCACCCATCACCGGTGGATCAAGGCGGACAGTAAGTATGCGGCAGCGGCAGAGGAGGTGACGGAGTTTTCTTTTGATTTCGTGGAGTCCAAGATAATGAAGGCTATACAGGATGGGAATATCACCATGACGATATTTTTCGCAAAGACCAGAATGAAGTCGAGGGGCTATGTGGAGCGTCAGGAGATAAGCATCGAGGATAAACCGGCTTTCATTGTGAAGGAGAACCAGGCTGCTGTGAACCGTGTGATGGATGTGATCCACAAACACAATGATAAGAAGCGCACCGGATAACAATGTGCCGTTCGTCACTACGAATGTGTTCACCCGCTTGTCAGAGGTAGTCGATAAGCGGATTATTTGTCTATACGGGGGTAGTTCATCAAGCAAGACCATATCGGCCCTTCAATATATCACCACCTGGGGCGAGGTGAGCGAGGTACCGCTGGTGATCACTGTCATCGGTGAGTCGGTGCCGGTCATAAAGAAATCCGTGTTCAGGGACTGGCAGACCATCGTAATGGGAAGGAAGTACGACCCCGACCGGTTTAACAAGGTGGACAATACCTACTATTTTCCGAAGGGCTCAATCCTACAATTCGTACCGGCAGACGAGGAGCT
>Ga0180437_10001983_pt1 | contig 33960 bp, 32 predicted proteins | sample SS_ome_4_FD_132410 | JGI IMG/M metagenome (GOLD analysis project Ga0180437, IMG submission 132410) | Hypersaline lake sediment archaeal communities from the Salton Sea, California, USA - SS_3_D_1 metaG | ecosystem: Environmental > Aquatic > Non-marine Saline and Alkaline > Hypersaline >... | reverse complement strand
GTCCTACGCCCAACTCACGCCGCACGTGCTGGACATTCCATGCAGACACTTCTCTTCTCCTTTCTTCCGCAGGCGCGTATGACTACCCAGTGCTCTTCACAGCGTTGCAACAACCAGGAACAGGTTGTAGGTCGAACAGAGAACAATCCCCATCAAGAAGTGACCAAGCCGTGGAGGAATGCTGGCTTCAAACGGCCCAGGAGACTGCAGAAAGATCGTATTACAGAAGCGCTTTTCTGTCAAATCAGATTTGTGATGCCTTGTGATTGTGCTATACTGGCGAATGGCATTTCCGAATGGCCCTTCTGCAGGAGGCAAGAGATTGTACCCGGTGTTGTTTCGAGTCGGCAATTTCACCGTGACGGGCTACGCCGCGCTGGTCGATTTCGGGCTGCTGGCGGGTGCGGTCGTGGCCTGTCTGGCCGCGCGGCGGCGCGGGCTCAAGCCCGCCCGCGTGCTGGACGCGACGCTGGCTGCGGCGTTGGGTGGACTGGCCGGAGGGCGCGCGGTCTACGTGCTGGCCAATTGGGCGTATTATCAGAGCCACGTGCGCCGGGCGCTACGGCCATGGGACGGGGGGGTGTCCTGGCACGGGGCGCTCGTTGGGGGGCTGATCGCGGTGATGGCCTATTGCGCCGCGCGGCGGCTCTCGCTTCGAGCGATACTGGACGTGCTGGCACCCGGCGTCGCTCTGCTGGCGGCGTGTGCATGGATCGGGTGCCTGTTGAACCGGTGCGCCTACGGGCTGGAGACTTACCCGGGGCAAGGGCTCCCTTGGGCGCTGAGCCTGGAACTCCCGGACGTATACGGCATCTGGGCGCCGCGCGTGGTGGTGCAATTGCTGGGGGCGGGCTGGAGTGTGGTTACCTTGGTCATCTTGCTGGTCGTCTCGCGACGCCCAGAGTTCCAGGGGCTCGGGTTTCCCCTCTGGCTGGTCGTGTACGGCGCCGGATCGTTCGTTCTGGGGTTCGCGCGGGCCGACGAGGTGGCGATGGTGGCGGGGTGGCGGGCCGACCAGGTGGTCGATCTAGGGTTGGTCGTGATCGGGGCCGTGGTCTCGGCGGCTATGGAAAGCCGCCCTACGAACGAGGCGTGATCGGCGGCGCCTGCGCTCTGAGGAGATACTGTGTATGTTTGAGATCGAGGTACCGGGACGTGGCGTGTACTGCCTGGAACAACTGGTGCTGGACGTGAACGGGACGATCGCGGTGGATGGACGGCTGGTGGAGGGGGTGGCCGGGCGGGTGGCCGAGCTACGCCGCTCGGTTAAGGTACACATGCTCACCGCCGACACGCGGGGCCGGCAGGCCGCGATCGACGCAGAGTTGGGAATGCAGGCCGCGCGCATCACGCCCCAAGACGAGGCCGCCCAAAAGGCCGCTTTCGTGCGAGAACTGGGCGGCGAGGGTGTGTGCGCGATAGGCAACGGCGCGAACGACGCGCAGATGTTGCGCCAGGCGAAGCTGGCCATCGCCGTGTTAGGTCCGGAAGGTTTGGCGGTGGAGACGTTGACTGTCGCCGACGTTGTCGTCTCCGGCGTCAACGCCGCGCTGGACCTGCTGCTGAAACCACTACGGCTCGTGGCGACGTTGCGGCGCTGATCAAACGGACTGCCCGACCACCTCCGTCTCAGTTCAGGTGGGCCTCGATCACGTCGACGAGTTTCTTCAGACTGACGGGTTTACTCAGGTACGCATCGGCCCCCGCGTTCAGGCACCGCTCCCGATCTCCGGGCATGGCCAGCGCACTCAAGGCGATGATGGGGACCCCCCTCAGACTGGCGTCGGCCCGGATGCGACGCGTCGCTTCCAGTCCGTCCATCTGGGGCATCTGTACGTCCATCAGGATCACGTCAGGACGCTCTTCCGTGGCCTGTTTGACGGCCTCGACCCCATTCCGAGCGACGATGACCCGGTATCCTCTGGACAGCAAATACTCTGAGAAGGTAGTGAAGCCGACCTCGCTGTCCTCAGCCAGCAAGACAACCGGCCGCGGCTGGCGGCTGAGCGTCGCAGGCTCTGCTACCTGCGCATTGGGCTGCTGATCTTCGTCCTCCATCCGTTCGCCTTCGTCCCCTGGCCGCCACGGCAACGAGACAGTGAATCGGCTGCCCTTTCTCGGTTCGCTCTCCACCGAGACCCCGCCGCCGTGCAGTTCGGCTATGCTGCGCACCAGCACCAGGCCCAGGCCGGTACCCGGGTATTCCCGCGAGAGTCTGCTATCCAGTTGGACAAAGGGCTGAAACAGCCGCGGCACATCGTCTCTCGATATCCCTATCCCGGTGTCCCAGACTGTGAAATGGACCACCTCGCCCTCTTTGTCACCCACGACCTCCAGGCCAATCTCCCCACCTTGAGGGGTGAACTTGACCGCGTTGCTCAACAGGTTGACCAGGACCTGCTTCAACCGGCGCTCGTCCGCCTGAAGCGTAGTCACCGCGCTATCAAAGCTGGAGAAGAGCTTGAGCTGCTTCCCGCGGGCTTCCTGTCTGGTCAGGCCGAGGCTGGCCCGACAGACCGACTGGACGGAGACTGGACCGGTCTCAAGCTCTACCTTGCCCGCCTCGATCTTGGAGACGTCCAGAATGTCGGTGATCAAGGAGAGCAAGTGATGACCACTGGTCTCAATGGTGCGCAGCGCCCCAAGCTGCCGCTCGTTCAACGGGCCATAGATCCGTTCCTGTAACGCTTCCGATAACCCGAGTATGGCGTTCAAAGGGGTGCGCAGTTCGTGGCTCATACTGGCCAGGAACTCGTCTTTGAGGCGGGAGGCGCGGGCCAGTTCAGCGTTCGCGGCACTCAACTCTGCCGTCCGCTCGGCCACCCGCTGTTCCAATTCGACGACGTGGCGCTGCACCTGTTCACGCAGCCGGGCCTGGTACAGACCCACGGCGACCTGGTCGGCAACCTCGCGGGCGATGTCCACGTGTTCAGGGGGGAAGGCACCTGGTGTATCCATCCCCAGGTTGAGGAGGCCGATCAATTCTCCGTGTGCGATGAGCGGCATAGCGATGTAGGAACGCAGCCCTTCGGCCAGCAGGGATTGACGCAATGGCGACAGTCGAGATGGCTGCCCTGGGGCTGCCGAAGGCAGGGTCTGGAGATCCTCCACCGCGTAGATCTTGCCCTGCTTGAGTTGTTCGGGGTCTCCAATCTCCTCCAGCAACACGCGCATGCCCGCGCCCAACTTGGTCTCGCCGTCCGCGTGCAAAGCCAGTACTGAGGCCTCCTGGCTCTGAGAGTCGATCAGGACAACACCGGCACGCCAGTACGGCACCGAATGCCGGAGGTGACGCAGGGCGGCCTGGACAATCTCCTCCGCCGACCAGGCGCCCAGAATGGCGCCGTCAATCGCGTGCAGGGTCCTCAGCCGCTCGGAATGCTGCCGCAGCGCCTCCTCCGCACGCCTGTGCTCGGTAACGTCCTCACCGATGGCGGTGATGCCCACCGACTGCCCATCGTCATCCAACAGCAAAGTGTTGTTCCAGGCAATCAGTCGTTCCTCGCCGTCCCTGGTAACGATCGGGTTTTCATGGTGAGGGTGGATACCTCCGGCCAGAATCTCGGCAAACACCGTGCCCACCGCAGGATGGTCTCTCTCCGGAATAAAGGTCTCGAACCAGCTCTTGCCCATCACTTCATCCGGCGCGTATCCCGTGAGCTCCAGGAGATAGGGATTGGCATAGGCGACGCTGCCATCCCGATCCAAACCCACCGCGATCAGCTTGACGTTGTCCAGCAAGGTCCGAAAACGGCGCTCGGCTTCCTGTAGCATCCGCTGCGCGTGCACCCGCTCGGTGACGTCTTCCACCGTGGCCACCATCCCGTCAAATCGTCCTGCCGCGTCAAAGAGAGGGGCACCGCTGATCGATAGCAATGTCCGCTGTCCGCCGGGACTCTCGACGGCCAGGCCCACGTCATAGACCGGCTGACCGGTGCTCTTCACCCGATGGAAAGGCAGATCCTCTTCGCGGAAGGGCCTGCCGTCGTAGTCGGTGATACGCCATCCGGGAGCGCCGTAGAAGTGCAGAGGCATCTTACCCTCCGTCACGCCCAACACCTGCTCTGCCCTGGCATTGATGAGGGTGGTCCGCTCATCAGGATCAAGAAACGTGATGCCACCGGGGCTGGTTTGCGTGATGCGGCTCAGCAAATCGCGCTCCCGGCGCAGTGCCTCTTCTGCTCGCTTGCGCTCGGTGACGTCCGCTATGAAACCCTCCACCGCCAGGAGTTCCCCCTGTGGGGAAAACACCCCGTTGCCCTGTTCCCAGACCCACCGTTCCTCCCCCCCAGCGGTTCTGATCCGGTAAGAAACTCCAAAGGATGTGTCTTGGCGCAAAGCGGTCTGCACTGTCTCCCACACAGTCTCCCGGTCGTCTGGGTGGATCAGGTCCCCGTAGGCCACCGTACGGTTCTCGACCAGATCGGCAGGTTGGTACCCGGTCAAACCGACACAGCCTTCGCTGACGAACTCCATCATCCAATCTCTGTCGTTGCGGCAGCGGTAGGCCATACCCGGCAAGTGGCTCATCAGGGTTGAGAGAGTTCGCTGGCTCTCCCGCAGTGCATCCTCCGCCTGCTTGCGCTCGGTGATATCCACAGCCATACTGATGACCAACCGCCTTCCGTCTGGCAATCGGCCCAGTGGGGCAGAACTGAAATCCCACGTTCTTTGTTCACCGGTCTTAGTCATGAAGACATATTCGCCGTCACGGACTCTGGTGTCCAGGCCATATAGCCTGTCTACGACCGCTCTCACTAGCTCTTTCCGTTCCCCATAGGCCCGCTCTGTCCAGTCCGCAATCGTGGGTATTTCGTCGCGTTCATAGCCAGTCAGCTCTGTCCACACCTCGTTTACCTGCACGACCTGGCCGTCCTCTGCGTGAATAATGATGGGGAAAGGAGCGTCGAGGATGGCGCGTCGGAATCGTTCCTCACTCTCTCGCAGCACCTCTTCCGCCCGCTTGCGGTCGGTGATGTCACGCACAAATGAAACCACCAGTAGTTCCGTCTGCCGTTGCAGAATGCCACCGCTAATCTCCAGATCAAGAATACGGCCATCCTTGGTCCTGTGCTTGGTTTCAATGCGATCATTCCCTTGAGCGAGCGCACGCTCAAGCCCGCGCTCCATGTCCTGGGTGGAGAGCTGCACGTCCAATTCCAGGATATCCATATTTAGCAGCTCTTCTCGCGAGTATCCCACCATAGCACAGTAGGTGGGGTTCACGTCGATGATCCGCCCGTCGGTATCCGCCAGGACATACCCATCCAAGGAAGTCTGGAGGATCAACTCATTCCACAGCACTTGCTCCCGCAGCGCTTCCTCCACCCGCCTGCGCTCGCCTTCTGCTGCTTCCAGTTCAGCAACCCGTTGGCGCAGGTCCACCAATTCGTCTACGAGCTGCTGCTTGGTCTTGTGTTCGTCTTTCATTTCGCGCGTCTCCAAACAATGCCTTCCGGAAACGTTTCTACGTCTCGAACAGCCCATCATCGCACGGGCAGTCCAGAACCACCCCAGCGACGACCGTTTCCTTGCCCATCAAACAAGCGCCCGCCGCACCTTGCAGGTGGGCGGGCCTGATGTTGAACGACGATGGATTATGTGATGGCGGTACCCACCGCCTGAGCTAGGTTTGAGTATAGCGCATTTTGGCAAGGAGTCAACGAGTTAATGCATTCAACCTGACGAGGAGCTACCGCTCGGGGATCTTCCCCTCCGCCCGGCGCTGCTTGATGACCTCCTCGGCGATCCCGTCCGGCACCACGTCGTAGCGGCGGAACTCGAGCGAGAAGGTGCCTCGGCCCTGGGTGAGGCTGCGCAGGTCGGTCGCGTAGCCCCGCGCCTCGGCCAGCGGGACCTCGCCGTCCACGTTGCGCATACCGCCACGGACGTGCATGGCGTTCACGCTGCCCCGCCGGCGGCCGATGTCGGCCACGACTGATCCCAAGTGCTCCTCCGCAACGTTCACGTCGATCCCCATCACGGGCTCAAGCAACGCGGGAGCCGCACGGCGCACCGCCTGGCGCACAGCCATTGAGCCAGCGATCTGGAAATCCATAGCTGCCGAGTCCACTTCGTGGAACCTGCCCCCCAGCAACGTCACGCGCAGGCCAGTGACCGGGTAACCGGCGATGATGCCTTTCTCCAACGTGTCGCGCACGCCCAACTCGGTGGGCCGGACGAAGTCGGTGGGAAATTCGGCGGGCGGGGCCTCGTTCTCGAAGACGATTTCCTCGCCGGGCTCCAGCGGATCGACGCGCAGATGCACCTCGGCGAAGTGGCCGTGCCCACCGGTCTGCTTTTTGTAGGTTCCAGCCACCTCAGCGGCCGTCCGGATTGTCTCGCGATAGGAGACCTGTGGCGGACTTACCTGGGGGACAATGCCGAACTCGGTCCTCAACCGATCCACAGCGATCTCCAGATGGAGTTCGCCCATGCCAGACAGCGTCTCCTCGCCCGTCTCCGGGTCAAAACGGCTGACCAGCGTTGGATCCTCGTCACATAAACGCGTCACAGCCTGGCGCAGCTTCTCCCGATCCTCGTTGGAGGTCGGCGTCAGCGCCACGGCGATGACCGGCTCCGGGAACTTGAAGGTCTCCAGCATGATCGGATGGGCCGGGTCGCACAGCGTGTCGCCGGTGATGGCTGACTTGACGCCGACGAGCGCGACGACGTCGCTGGCCGCCATGTGATCCACCTGCTCGCGCCGGTTGGCGTGCATGCGATAGATGCGGCCCACCCGCTCCTCCTCGTCCGCGCGGGGATTGTAGACTGTCTCCCCGACCTTCAGATGGCCGGAGAACACCCGTACCCAGGTCAGGTGTCCCACGTGGGGATCGGTGACGATCTTGAAAGAGGCGGCACATAGCGGAGCCGCCGGATCGTCGGGGCGCTCGACGATTTCCTCCCCGTCGCCAGGGACGGTGCCCAGGATTGGGGGCATGTCCACCGGCGCGGGTAGAAGGTCGACGATGGCATCGAGCAGGGGCTGCACGCCAATGCGGTTGCGCGATGCACCGCACAGGACCGGGACCAGTTCGCCAGCGATGGTGGCCCGGCGCAGTGCCGCCCGAAGCGCCTCCACGTCTGGCTCGAGCCCCTCCAGCCTCTGCTCGAGCAGCGCGTCGTCGGTCTCGCAGATGGCATCAACCAGCGCCTGGCGCGCCTCAGCGACTTGATCCTGCATCGCAGATGGGACTGGCTCGACGACGGGGTCATCCACGCCTTCGTGCCAGATGAACGACTTTTGGCTGAACAGGTCTACCACGCCGGTAAACTCACCTTCACGACCGATGGGAAGCTGCAGCGGCACGGCGTTTGGGGTGAGATGCTCGCGAACCTCGCCCAGCACACGCCTGAAGTCAGCGCCTAGACGGTCCAGTTTGTTGATGAAGATGACACGCGGCAGATTCTCGCGGTCGGCGTGCATCCACACCGACTCGGTCTGCGGCTCGACACCTCCCACGCCGCACAGCACGATGACCGCGCCGTCGATGACGCGAATGGACCGCACGACCTCGGCGGTGAAGTCAATGTGACCGGGTGTGTCGATCAGGTTGATGCGGTGTCCCTGCCAATGGCAAGCGGTAGCCGCCGACATGATCGTGATTCCACGCTCTCGCTCCTGCTCCATCCAGTCCAGTTGCGTGCTACCCTCGTCGATGTTGCCGAGGCGGTGGACACGTCCCGTATAGTACAGAATCGCCTCCGACGTGGTCGTCTTGCCGGCGTCCACGTGGGCGAAGATACCGATAATACGTACTTTCTCGATTGGTGCTTCTTTCTTTCTAGACATCCTATTCTCCTGCTTGATCAAAAAACCTAATTATACCACATTCTTGAAACGGCGCTGAAGCGCCTACTACGAACCTGCGAATCTGCAAATCTGCAAATCTACGAATCTACGAGCTTATCCTCACGGCTCGCTGAAACACGGCGCTGAAGCGCCTACTACCAACCTATGGATCTATGCTGCGAGAGGTTTTCGCGGCCTCGAAGTCGCTGTAGCCGCCCTGGTACTCGGTCAGGGTTCCCTGATCCAGCTCCACGATGCGATCCACCACCCGATCGAGGAAATATCGATCGTGGGAGATCACGAGAACCGCTCCCTCAAAATCGGCCAGCGCGCTCTCCAGCACCTCGACGGAAGCAATATCCAGATTGTTGGTCGGCTCATCGAGCAACAGGAAGTTGGCGCCAGACAGCATGAGCAGAGCCATCTGTAAACGGCTGCGCTCGCCGCCCGACAGATCCGCTACCTTCCCCCGCGCCTGATCGTACGTGAATAGAAAGCGGGCCAGGAAACGTACCGCCCCCTCCTCCGAGAGCCGCGCCGCCTGGCGCACCGTCTCAATCAACGTCCACTCGTAATCGAGGGTCTCGTGCTCCTGGGCATAGTAGCCGATTTTCACACTCGGGCCGACCTTGACCCGGCCGTCAGAGGGCGTCTCTTGACCCAAGACCATTCGAAAGAGAAGCGACTTACCCGCGCCGTTCGGCCCGACCATCCCCACCCGCTGACCGCGCCAGATGAGCAGGTTCAGGCCGGCCAGGATGATCACCTCGTCTGTCCGGCCAGACCCGGAGGGTTCCCAGGGCAAACCCTCCGGGTCCACCGGGAACACCTTGTCCAGGTCGACGATTTCCAGCACCTTTTCACTGCCGCGCCAGCCGTCCAGCTCCAGCCCCATGCGCCTGCGCTCCAGGTTGGGCCGATCGATGCGCTCTATCCTCTCCAGACGCTTGAGAATGTTCTTCCCGCGCCGGATGAACTTATTGTTGTCGTACACCTTGCCCCAGGTCATGAGCCGCCTGGCGGCGTGCTCCAGCCGAGCAATCTCCTTCTGCTGGACCTGGTAGAGCTGCTGCTGTCGCAGAAGGCGCATCTGCCTCTCGAAAGCGTACTCCGAGTAACTGCCGGGGTAGTGCATAAGGCGGCCATCCTCCAGCTCGGCGATTTCGTCGACCACCAGATCCAGCAGATACCGGTCGTGGGAGACGATGATCACTGCCCCATCATAGTCACGAATGGTGCGCTCCAGGAACGCCTTGCCGTCCAGGTCCAGGTGGTTATCGGGCTCATCGAGCAAGAGCAGGCCCGGCCGGACGATCAACAACTTGGCCAACCCGACCAGCTTCTTCTGGCCACCACTGAGCACGTCCACCGGCAGATCCATATCGTCCTCGGCGAACCCCAGGCTGCGCAGCGTGGCGCGGACGCGCCCCTGATAGCCCGGGCCACCGAGCTGTGTGTAACGCTCCAGCACCCGAGCCTGCCGGTCCAGCACCCGCGTGAGCGCTTTCTCGTCGCCGTAGACAGCAGGATCAGCCAGCTTCGCCTCAATCTGGGCCAGCTTCTCCTCGACGCGGGCCAACTCAGTCGAGGCCGTCAGCGCCTCCTGCCACACGGTACGCCCCGGCTTCAAGTAGGGCTCCTGGGGCAGATAGCCAACGGTCAATCCCTTGCGACGAACGACGAATCCGGTGTCGCTGACCAGCTCGCCAGCGACGAGACGCAACAACGTGCTCTTGCCGCAGCCGTTTGGCCCAATCAGCCCCACGCACCGGTCGTCGTGAATCTCCCAAGAGAGATTCTCAAATACGGGCTCGGAGATGTACGTGACGGTGACAGCATCCAGGTTTACGGCGATCATAGTGTCCCTCTTGAGTCAAACCCCCACCGTGCCGGGCACGCCGAACACGTCGAACTTGCGTTCCTGCTCGCGCCGGAACTGGCGTGTGTACAGCCGGTAATAGCGCCCGCGGGCGCGTAACAACTCAGCGTGGTTACCGATCTCCGCGATCCGCCCGTCCTCGATCACCAGGATTCGATCCGCCCGCTTGATGGTCGACAGCCGGTGGGCAATGATGAAGCTGGTGCGATCCTGCATCAATGCCTCCATGCCCGTCTGGATCAGCGCCTCGGTGAGCGTATCCACAGAGCTGGTCGCCTCGTCCATGATGAAGATCTCCGGTTGGGCCAGGATCGCCCGCGCCAGGCTGACCAGTTGCTTCTGCCCAACTGAGAGCAAGCCACCCCCTTCACCCACGTCTTCCTCGTATCCCTTCTCCATGGCGAAGATGAAACTGTGCGCACCAGCCAGCCGGGCCGCCCGCTCGACCTCCTCGTCCGTGGCATCCAGCCGGCCGTAGCGGATATTCTCGCGGATCGTGCCGGAGAAAAGATGCGGCGTCTGCAAGACAACCCCGATCCGAGATTGGATCGCGTGCAGCGAGAGGCCGGTGTGGTCCCGACCGCCGATGCGGATGGTACCCCGCCGGGGCTCGTAGAAGCGGCACAGCAAGTTGACAATCGTCGTCTTGCCGCCGCCCGTCGGTCCGACCAGCGCGATCGTCTCACCACGCTTCACCTTCAGGTTGAAATCGGCCAACACCGGCTCGTCCTCTTCGTACCAGAAGTCCACGTGGTCGAACTCGACGTCGCCGCGGATGGTGCCCGGATCAACGGCCTCCGGACGGTCTCGCACCTCGGGCACTGCGTCGATCAGGGAGAAGACGCGCTCAGCAGAAGCGATCGCGTGCTGCATCTCAGCGAAGACGCGGGCCAAGTCCTGGACAGGCCAGAGCATGAACGTGACGTACGAGACGAAGGCCTGGACGCCACCGACCGTCAGCTCTCCCACCTGGGCCTGGTAACCGCCGTACCAGACGATACTGCCCACCGCAAAGGCGCTGATGAGCTGGACGGCCGGGAGAAACAACGCCGAAAGCCAGGCCGCCCGGAAGGCGGCGTGATACATCTCGCCCGTAAGCTCACCGAACTCACGCAGGTTCTCCTCCTCGCGACAGAGGGCCTTCACGACCCGCACACCGGTGATATTCTCGTTGTAGGCGCCGGTGATCTTGGAGTTGACCTTGCGCACCTGGCGATACTCGACGACGACCTTCTTTTTGAACAGCGCCGCTACGACGATCAGCACCGGAATGACGGCAAACACGACCAGCGCCAGCTTCCAGTTGATGCGCATCATGAAATACACCGCCGTGCCGATGCTCGTGACCGCCCAGGTGACGTCCAGCAGTCCCCAGGTCACCAACTCGGCCATACGCGCCGAATCGGAGGTGACACGTGACATAATCCAGCCCACCGGCGTCCGGTCAAAGTATGAGAAGGACAACTCCTGCAGGTGATCGAACATCTTTCGCCGCAGGTCATACCGGATCCGCTGGCCCAGGACCCCAGTCAGGAAGATCATGCCGAAGACAAAGACCGCTTGCACGACGATCAGCAAACCGTACGTAGTGACTAAGCGAGCAAGCATCGCTCTGTCGCCCGCCCGAATGCCTTCATCCACGATCCGTTTGCTGAGGAAGGTGAAATAGGAATCTATGCCAGCCACCACCGTGATGGCCACGAGAAAGCCGACCAACCACGGCCAATGGGAAGCGGTCTGGGCCAGCATGCGCACAACGATTCGGCCGTTGAACTTGGTGGTGAACTCTTCTTCTTCAAACTCAAACTCTGGCACCGGCAGTCTCCTTTTTACCCACGTCCATCACGTCCTCCCAAGCCGTGGATTTCCGATCGATATCCTGCTCCAAATCATCATCCATGCGCGCCTGCATCTCGTAGATACGGCGGTATACGCCCCTCTGTGCCACGAGCTGGTCATGCGTGCCCCTCTGCACAATGCGCCCGTGATCTAGCACCAGGATCAGGTCCGCGTTCATCACGCTCTGAACGCGATGGGCGATGATGAACGTGGAGCGCCCTCGCATCAGGTGTTTCAGGGCCTCGCGGATCTCGACCTCGGTCCCCATGTCCACGGAAGAGGTGGCATCGTCCAGGATGAGGATACGGGGATCCTTCAGCAACGTACGGGCGATGGCAACGCGCTGTTTCTGCCCACCGGAGAGCGTCACACCTTTCTCTCCCACCAGGGTATCGTAACCATCTGGGAAAGATTCGATAACATCGTGGATGGCCGCTGCCCGCGCGGCAGCCTCCACCTCATCGTCCAAGACCTCCCGTCTAACACCGTAGGCAATGTTTTCGCGGATGGTGCGTGAGAACAGGAACGGCTCCTGCTCGACAATGCCAATCTGCCGGCGCAGGTAGCGCCGCGGATATTGATTCAACTCCACTCCGTCGAGCGTCAGGCTGCCTCCGGTGTAATCGTAGAATCGGGGCAGCAAGTTGACCAGCGACGTCTTGCCCGAGCCCGTCGAGCCCAGCAGGGCCACCACCTGCCCCGGGCCGCACCAAAAGGAAATGTCCTGCAGCACCGGGCTGTCCTCGTCGTACTCGAAGCAGACGTCACGGAACAGAATCGCCCCGTGCACGTCAGTCGCAGGATTGAGAGCACCTTCGGCTAGAGGCTCGCGCTCTTCCTTGATCAACTCTGCCAGGCGTCCATAGGAGACCAGGCCATTGGACATGTGGACGATCAGCCGGCCCAGATTGCGCATAGGCCAGATGAGCCACACGATCAGCCCGGCGTAGGCCAGATACGTACCCAGGGTGATCGTGCCGTTCAGCGCCATCAGCGCACCGGCGAAGAAGCCCCCCAGCATCTGAGCCCCGCAGAGAACGTCCGAGCTCGGCCAGAAGAGAGAATGCATCGTCACCAGGTGCCGACCGCGCCGGAACTGCTCAAAGTTGTCCTGTTCGAACTTGTCCCGTTCGTACGACTGCCGGGCAAAGGCCTTGACCACCCGCACCCCCGTCAGGTTCTCTTGCAGCGTAGTCGATAGTTTGGCCTCCTGCTTCTGAAACTCTTCGTAGGCCCGGGAGACTTTCTTGAAAAAGAAGACCGACGTGGCGATGACCAACGGCACAACGACGATCGAAAGCAAAGCCAGCCGCGCGTTCAGATTCAACAAAGCCACGAAGTTGACCACGAAGAGCAAAACGATGCGCCCCACGCCGATGGCCTGGTCGGCAAAGAACCAACGCACCGCGTCGACGTCCGAGGTCACACGTTGAATCAACTCGCCAGTCTTGGCCCGGTCGTGGTAGGTGAACGAGAGCTTCTGGATGTGATCGAACAGGTAATTGCGCAGGCGCACGGTGATACCCTCTGCCGTCCGGGCGGCCCAGCGCCCGCTGAAGAACGTGAACACGCCCTGAACCAGCGCCAGAGCCACGAAACCCAGACCGATCAGCGGCAACGTCTGGCCAGCCCCGTCGTGACCCAAGATGTCATCCACGAAGTAGCGAAGCAACAGATAAGTGCCGATTCGCAGAACCGCGGCCACGCCCACACCGGCCACCGCGCCCAGGTAGGGCAGACGATAACCGGCCGTCATACACCACAAGCCAACCAACCGCTTGTCCGAGACTGTGTCCTTGAGGTCAAAGCGATCGAATTCAGATGACGTACTACTGGCTGTCATTGTACAACCTCCAGAAAACCCGGCGCTTCCACGTTGCCTGTTTCCCTCGAAACACCAACGCCCACTGCTAGCCGATCGGATGCCCCAACAGGGCTGCCAGTTCCGCCAGCGAGGTGGCTGGGTCCACAAACTGGACGACGTGTATGCCCAATTCGCGAGCGGCGTCCACATTGCGCAGCCCGTCGTCCAACAGGATCGCCTGCTCGGGGGCGACATCCAGTTGATCGATCACCCTCCAAAAGATGGCCGGATCGGGCTTACGCAGGCCAACGTGGGCCGAGTTGACGTAGACATCGAACTCGGCGTACACGTCCAGTCCAAAGCGCTCGCGAATGTCCACGTCCTGGTCCGGCGCGGCGTTGCTGAGCAACGCCACCTGGTAACGGCCGCGCAACGTGCGCGCTGCGCCGACCACCTCAGGGTAGAACCGGTCACCGGCGTAGAACTCATCGAAGAAACGCCGGGTTGTCTCCAGATCTGGAAATCCCAGCAGATCACCGACGGAGCGCACGTAGTCGTCCTGGGTAGAGATACCGAGTGACAACCGTTGCCAGAGCTGGCCCCACAGCACCCCCGAGAGCGCACCATCCGCGAGCGCAAGCCGGCGCTCCCAGGCGGCGATGGAGTCGTCGTCAGGCAACGGCTCTATCACGCCACCCCAGTCGAAGATGACCGCGCGTACGTCGGGCACAGGATCCAGGACAGAGTCAGAGATACCCACGCCCAACTCCCGCAGCCACTGGCGCAGTGGGACCAGTCCTCTGAAGCGACTGGCCCGCAGCCCGGTCTGCCGGGCCGCGACCACGTTTGCTCGGGAGTCATCCACGAAGGCCGCGGCCTCCGCCGCCACGTCCGCTCGATCGATCGCGCACTCGAACAGCGCGCGATCCGGTTTCATCAGCCCCTCTTCACCCGAGATCACCATCGCGTCGAAGGCGTCGGCGATGCCAAGTTGCTCCACGTGCGAGCGAAGACCAGCCGGGGCATTGCTGAGCAGAAGCGTGAGGTAGCCTTCGTCACGCAGATGCCGGATCAGTGCGACCAGTTCTTCGTCGAGCCGGTCGCCGGCCCAGAAGATGTGGCGGAACTTCGATAGTTCATCCGCACTCAGCTCCAGCCGCTGGCCGACGTCAGCCCAGAAATCCGCGCCGCTGACGTGGCCAAGCTGGGCCTGGTCCCACAGCGGGCTTTCAAACACCAGCCTGTCCACACCACCTGGCGGCAGATTGAACTGCTCCTCCAGTTGGCGACGTGGAAGCGGATTGACCGTCCGCATCAGCACGCCTCCGTAGTCGAAGATGAGCGCGCGGATCATTGCTCCTGCCCCCGATCAGGCCCGAGAAACAGCGCAGTCAATTCGGCGAAACGCTCCAGCGTGACGACTTGCTCCGGGTCCAAGATATCCTGGTGTTCCATCGTCCACGTGTTCGGGTGGGGGACGTAGATTGCACCGATTCCCGCCTCCAGTGCCGGATTGACGTCTGAGCGCGGACTGTTTCCGACCATCCAGGTCTGGTCTGGCCGCAGCCCATACCGGGCTACCAGATCCCGGAGCACTGTTGCGTCTTTTTCGTACACGACGTGCACGCTCTCGAAGAAGTGACCCAGGCCCGACCGGGCCAGCTTGCCCTCCTGCACCTCCTCGTCCCCTTTGGTCAAGAGGATCAGGCGACAGTGTCCACTGAGGCGGGCCAGGGTCTCCTCCACACCTTCGAGCAGCAGGATGGGATACGCCACCACCTGCTGCCCGATCTCCCACACGGCGTCCGCGACCCCATCTTCGAACGCCCGCCCGTAGCGTTGGCCCAGGCGCTGATATGCAATGACCAGGCTACGAGCGAACTCCTCCGGCGCATAGCCCACGAGCGGAATACGCTCCCGCTCCACTGCGTCAGCGAGACGCTGTGCTTCCTCCGGCTCAAAGCCTTGCTCGGCCATCAGATCTGCAAATGCGGCGAAGCACTTCTCGTAGAATATATTGTTCTCCCACAGCGTATCATCCGCGTCGACGATGAGCGTTGGCTTCATCTGCAATTCCTCCTAGACTATCCACTGCGCTTCAGCTTGCCCGTGCGCTTGGCGTACTTCTCCGCCTGGCGGAAGACCGCCAGGCCCAGCGGGATAGCGATCACGCCGATGAGCACCAATCGCCCCAGGTGACCGAGCAACGCACCGGTGCTGGCGCCGTCGAGCAGCGCAGCCCGCATGCCCTCCAATACGTAGGTTGCAGGTGAAAGGCGCGCCAGCGGTTGCATCCATCCCGGCAGGACCGAGATGGGGAAGTAAACACCGGATACCAGCAACAAGAGCGCCTGGATCACGTGCGTCATCTGCGCCCCGCGCTCCGGGAAAAGGAGCGGCATCACCGAGGCAACGATACCCAGACCGATGAACGACAGACTGCCAGCAACCAGCATCAGGAAGCTCCCAAGCAGGTTGGCCTGGCTCAGGTCGAGGTTGAAGAAGAGGGCCACCATCCCCAGGATGATGCCGGTATGCAGCAGGCCGTAGACCAGCGAGAAGAGCGTCTGCCCGACCATGTGGGTGGAGCGTGAGATGGGGGCCATGAAGGTATACTCGATGGTACCCTCCCAACGCTCCCAGGCAATCAACTCGCTGACGTTCTCGAAGACGACGGCCAGATAGTGCCACACCAGCGTCCCTACCAGGAGATAGAGGATCATGTAGCCGGTATCAATCGCCTGGCCGGTGACTGCCTCGGTTCCCGCGCCGATGAAGGTGATCGAAAGCGCATTGGCGATGGAGTAGGCCAGCCACACAAGCTCCCAGCCCCAATAGCGCTTGACCAGGTTGAAGTTGCGCTCGACGAAGGCGTACGAAGCGCGGATTTCGCTAACAAGTTGTGTCATGGTTGTCTCCTTGGTTCACTATGTTTCTTTCTCCTCAACCAACCGCTTCCCCGTCAGTTCCATGAACACGTCTTCCAGCGTCGGTTCGTGGCCGTTGGTACGGGCCACGAGCGCCTTCAGGCCGGCTGGCGTGTCCAGCGCCACGACCTGCCCCTCATCCAGGATTGCGATCCGGTCGCACAGCGCTTCAGCCTCCTGCATATCGTGCGTGGTCAGCAGGATGGTAGCATCGTGCGTGTCGCGCAACTCTTCCACGAAGGCCTGTACCTCCCGCTTCGAGCGGGGATCCAGCCCAGTCGTCGGCTCGTCCAACAAGAGCAGTATCGGCTGGGTGAGAAACGCGCGGGCGATAGCGACCTTTTGCTGCATCCCCCGGCTCATCTCCTCCATGGGCTGGAAGATCGCCTGACGCTTGAGCCCCAGCCGCTCCAGGACCTCCAGCGCGCGCTCCCTGGCCTGGCGGGCCCCCAGTCCATACAGCCGGGCGCCATAGATCAGGTTCTCCATAGGCGTCAGTTTCTTGAAGAACGAAGCCTCCACCGAGACCCGGTTGATGAGCTGTTTGACCGCCATCTCCTCCTGGAGGACGTCGTGGCCGAAGACGCGGATGCCGCCCTTGTCGGGGAGGAGCAACGTGGCGATACACCGCACCAGCGTGGACTTGCCAGAGCCGTTGGGGCCCAGGATTCCGAAGACCTCCCCACGCCGGATCTGGAGACTGACGTGGTCGACGGCCACAACTGGCTTGTGACCGTTGCCATCCCGCTTCCACGGCCAGCGGACACCATTGCTTTTCGCGAACTGCTTGGTGACGCCCAAGATCTCCAAGGCTATGTGATTCATCGCGGACATCTGAATACCCCCTTACGAACGAAACCTTCCCCTCCGTCAAGAACCTTACACACACAGCAAGGCCGTGGGCAGTGCCCACGGCCTTGCTTGCCTGAAGAACGCAGGAAATAAAAAGGCCGTGGGCGTCGCATGCGCCCACGGCCCGTGATGACGTTATGTCAATCTTTAACCAGGCGCACTGCGACAAGGCAGCAACAGCACCCCGCTAGCGTTGCGAGACCGGGACGCGCGAAAGATTAGCTTTGCAGTGCGCATGAAATACCTCCTCACAGGATACGGGCTGCATTATACACGAATCCTGGAGGTTGTCAAGGGAGGGAAAGTCGCTATAATTGCAACACCAATCGCGGATATTGATGTCAAGGAGGCCTAGATGGTCCAATATGATACGCCGATCAACGCCACCGACGCCAGCTTCGAGCGGGTGGTCATACAGGCCGCTATCCCCGTTGTGACGGTCTTCTGGTCAGCAACGGAAACCTCACGCCAGCAGATCAACACCGTGCTGGAGCAAACGGCCCGCGAGTACGCGGGGCAGGCATTGGTGGTGAAACTGGACGCGGCCGACGCCCCTCAGGCGAAGGCGCAGTACAACGTGGACACGCTGCCCGAGTTCCTGTTCTTCCGCCAGGGCGATCTCGTCGCCCGGGCCAAGGGCATGCCCAGCGCGAAGGCCCTTCGTCCGTGGGTCGAGTACCTGCTGGGCCGCGGGCCAAAGCCGGCGGCGAAGAAAGCACCCAGGAGGGAAGCGCCGGTCGGTAGCGGGCAACCCCTGATGGTGAGCGACGCTGACTTCAAGCGGGTAGTCCTGGACACGAACGGACCGGTCATTGTGGACTTCTGGGCTGCGTGGTGCGGCCCATGCCGGATGGTGGCACCGATTCTCGAAGAGTTAGCCCGGGCGTTCACCGGACGGGCACTGGTCGCCAAACTCGACGTGGACGCCAATCCAGTCACGGCACGGCGGTACGGGGTGATGAGCATCCCCACACTGATCTACTTCCGCAACGGGCAGGAGGTGGACCGCGTGATCGGAGCCCAGCCGGCGGACGTGCTGCGCCAGAAACTGGAGGCACTGCTGTGATCGAGTTTCTGCAGGCGAATTGGCCAAGCCTGGCCGTTCTGGGCGGCATACTGGCGCTGTTCTTGCTGCTTCAAAACCGAACGACGCCCGTCAACGGGCTGGACGAGATCCTGGGACAGGGCCAGCCGGTCGTCGTGGAGGTATTCAGCAACACCTGAACACCCTGCCTGCTGGTGAAGCCCATCGTGGATGGGCTGGAACGGGAGCTGGAGGGGCAAGCTCGGGTAGTGCGGCTAAGCGCACTCAGCCAAATGGGACAGGAGATGGCCCGGCGCCACGGGGTGCGGGGAGTACCCACGTTCCTCATCTTTGACGGTCAGGGGGCCCTGATCGGGCGACAGGTCGGCTTCCCCAACCGCAACGAGATCAAGGCGCTGGTCACGGGCAACTGACGGTTCTGAACCTGGTGAACAGGTAAGCACCCCCAGGTAGGTTTCTACAGCCAAACCTGGGGGTGCTTGATTTCAAGGAGACCTGATCTCGGCACAACCGTTCAGTAGAAAACCTGAGCCGAGAGCACCCTCCCGGCCGGCCCGACCTCCACCCCCTCCATTCTGAGCAAGGCCCGTTTCATCTCGAGGCCACCCTGGAATCCGCCCAGGCGACCGTCGGACCGGATCGCCCGGTGGCAGGGGATGATGATGGGAAATGGATTACGCGCCAACGCGCCGCCCACCGCCCGTGCGCCACGCGGCACACCCAGATTCCTGGCAATCCGACCATAGGTGCTGACCCACCCTCGCGGGATCTGTCGCTCGGCCAGGAGGACGCTCCGTTGAAACTCAGAACACTGCTCGAATGCGAGCAGGCCCAGATCGAACTCAACGGTATCTCCCTTGAGAAACCACCCGATCTGCTGGCTAAGTTCGGCAATCGAGGGACTGGGCGAACGATTCACCCCTGTGGACGCCATCTGGGCATCCTGGCCTAGCATGGCCTGTTGACCAGGTAGAAACACCCGGCTTACTTTTGGCCCGGTCTCCGTCTCCTGCCAGAGGATGCGCAACGCGCCAAAATCGGACGGCACGAGGAGGTGCGAGGTAGACGGTTCCCTCCCGTCCGTCATGCATCCAGTTCCTGGCTGAACTCGGCCAGTTCCTGCAAAAGCCGCAGCGTCTCCTGCGCTTCTTCCTCGTCCACCACGCTGATGGCGAAGCCGGTGTGCACCAGCACGTAGTCACCGATCCGCGCCTCGGGCGTGAGCGCCAGACTGATGGAACGCTCTACACCGCCGATCTCAGCCCGGGCGGAAGTGCCCTCGATGGACGTGATCAACGTTGGTATGGCCAAACACATAGGATATTGGTTCCTCACTCAAGGGACAACACGAATAGTTTCAGGTTTCAGGTTCCAGTGTTTCAGGTTGGGAGCCACCGACTACTATGGCGGGCCAACACTCGGTGCGCGATACTTCCCCGGCGCTAATTCGGCCAACACCACGTCCACAGCGCGCGGGATAGCCGCAGACACTGCGGGGGTGCAGGTCTCGCCGAAAGTCAACACGTCCTCGGCCTCAATGGCGATGATGACGATGTCCCCATCTTCGGGCAGCGCTAGACCTGTGCCGCGCCCCAAAGCCAGCGCGCCAGGCAGGGAGAGATCGTGTGTCGACCCTGAATGCAACGAAGCCCGCAGGTCGTTGGGGTGCAGACGAACGATGTCCCCCGGCCTGCCGTCGCGGGTCTGGATGGCGTCCACCAGGATCATCCGCTCATACCCGGCGATGACGTCCAATAACCGCAGCCCGCCGACACTCGCTTCCGCGACAGTCACGTCATCTCGTTGACAGCGCGCCGCGACCTCGCGGGCGACGTAGACACCCACGCCGTCGTCAGTCAGGATCGGATTGCCCAGGCCTATCACCAGTGTCTTCATCACAAGTATCCATTATAACAGTAGATTGGTAGATTGGGAAACCAATCCCAAGTACCAGCCTCCCAACTACCAATCTACCAATTTACCAGTTTACCAACCTACCACCTACTCGACGAACCGCGTCAACCTCTCCACGACGTCGCCGCTGGAATCACGCACCAGCACCTCCAACGGCATCTGGCCGGGCAGGGTATGCGTGGCGCAGCCAAGGCAGGGATCGTAGGACCGGAAGGCCATCTCCACCCGGTTCAGCAATCCCTCGGTGACCTGACCATCCTTGATGAAGGCCTCAGCCGCTTTCTTGATCGAGATCGACATCGGGGCGTAGTTGTTGGTCGTGCCGACGATGAGGTTGCACTTCTGCACGAGGCCCTTCTCGTCGGTGATGTAGTGGTGGGTCAACGTGCCACGCGGCGCCTCCACGATACCCACGCCCTCGTCCGGTGTCTCAGTAGGGATGTTGCGCACGTGGGGATCGGTGATCTGGGGGTCGGTGGCCAGCTCGACGATGTGCTCGGCCGAGTAGAGCAGCTCGATCAAGCGCGCCCAGTGGGTGGCCAGCGTGCCGTGCACGGGCTTGCCGCCCATGGTCTCGTAGAACTGCTCGTAGGCCTCCTGCGCCCGCGGCGTGGCCATACCGTCAGCGGCGTTGAGCCGCGAGAGAGGCGTGGCCTGGTAGACGCCGCTGTCCTTGCCAGTCACGAACCCCTTCCAGCCCACCCCCTTCAGATAGGGGAACTTGAGATAGGTCCAGGGCTCGACGTGCTCGGCGACGACGTCCAGGTACTCATCGGGCGCATACTTGACGAACTCATTGCCCTCGGGATCAACGACGCGCACCTTGCCGTCATAGAAGTTGACGTGGTTATTCTCATCTACCAGGCCCATGTAGTACATCGGCGTGGTGAAGGTATCGCTCAGGATCATATCCACGTAGGCCTGGTTGGCCATCACGACGTCCTGGAAGAGCTGCAGGCCGAACAGCCCGAAGTCAACCAGTTCGTGCCCCCAGGCCTCGATCTGCGCCCGCTCATCCTCATCGATCGCCTTGCTCACGCCACCGGGAAGCGCACCGACCGGGTGGATGGTCTTGCCACCGAGCATACCGACGATGTCCATCGCCATGCCGCGGCAGTTGATGACCCGGCCCCCGATCTCCAGGCCAACCTTGTGGACCAGGCCCAGGATGTTGCGCTCGGCGGGTGGGGCGTCAGGCCCCAGGACGAAGTCGGGTGCACCGAGGATGTAGAAGTGGACGGTGTGGTCGGCGACGTAGAAGGCGGAGTAGAGCAGATCGCGCAGCTTCTTGCCCGCCGGGGGCACCTCGACGTGGTAGACAGCATCGCAGGCCTTGGCCGAGGCCATGTGGTGCGCCTCGGGGCATACACCGCAGATGCGCGGCGTGATACGGGGCAGCTCCTCAACAGGCCGGCCCTCGCAGAACTTTTCGAAACCCCGCAGCTCGGGGACGACCATGTAGGCGTTGGCAACGTTGCCATCGTCGTCAAGGAAGATGTCGATCCGGCCGTGTCCCTCCAGGCGGGTGATTGGATCAATACTGATTTTTTGCATAGGTGTTCCTCCATAGGTGCGGGAATCGCGCGCCTACTCCAACTTCCTGCGATGCAGCAGCGATGCGGGCAAACCAAAGCGGTAAAAGGTGCCTACCGGGTCCACGATCTCGCCCACGATGCGAGCCGCCTCATCCTCGTTGTCGGCATCGACCACCGAAGCGATGGCGGACAGAAGCGACGCGCCCTGATCGACGACGCCGGGCGCCGGACCGTAGCAGCCGCGGCAGGGCATACCCACGCTGGTGCATAGTGCACCGCAGCCACCGCGGGTCGCTGGCCCTGCGCAGATAATCCCCTGATCGAAAAGACAACGGTTCTCGGGGATGATCTCGTGGGGACGATAGAACTTCTTGACGCGCTTCTCCTCACGCTTGTACTGGCACTCGTCACAGACCGTCTTCTCGTTCGCCCCAACCACGCTCCCTTTGGGCGGCAAGTTGCCACCCAAGATGGCTTCCACTACAGCCCAGATCTGGGGAGCCTGCGGTGGGCAGCCTGGGACGAAGTAGTCCACGTCCTCCACCTGGCCCAGCGTCTTGACGGTGTTGTAGAGGTAAGGGATCTCGATCTCACCCTCGGGCACGTGGTACGAGGTCTGCGGCAGGAGACCCTTGGGATTGTCGACGGAGGGCTCCTCCAAGAAAACGCGATCGAGGATAGATTGTCGATCGAAGAGATTGGCCAGACCCGGGATGCAGCCCTCGTGGGCACACGAGCCAAAGGCAACCAGCACCTTGGATTTCTCCCGCAGAAGGTGAGCGATCTCCTCATTCTCGCTGCTGCGGATAGCCCCGTTGAAGAGACAGACATCTATATGGCCGTCGGGCATCGCCTCCACGTCTTTGTATTTGAAGTCCATCGCACAAGGCCAGAAGAGGATGTCGGCCGCCGCATCCAGGTCCAAGATCTTTTCCCGCAGCTCCACGATAGCGATCTCGCACCCACCACAAGATGCAGCCCAGTAGAGACCCAGTTTCAGTTTTCCGTTCTCTCCCATCCGCCTAATCCTCCTTGCTCTCAAGTTCGCGCTTCCAGTTGAGCGGCCCCAGCTCTCGCACTTGCTCAGTGAAATCTTGCACTAGGTGCGCCCACTTGGGAGCCTCCGCACCGGAGATCCAGCCCCAATGGAAACGTTCTTTCTCGATCCCGTACTGCTGCAGCATCGCCTCGACCAGTGGCATGCGCCGGAAGGTCTTGTAGTTGCCGTTGTTGTAGTGACAGTCGCCGGGCGGGTGACAGCCGGAGACAATCACCCCATCGGCCCCCTCGGCGAAGGCCTTGAGGATGAAGACTGGATCCACGCGTCCGGTGCACATCACGCGGATGATGTCCACGTTGGGCGGCTGCTCCAGCCGGGATACACCGGCCGTGTCGGCCGCAGAGTAGGTACACCAGTTACACAGGAAGCCAACGATTCTCGGTTCAAAGTCCGCGGTGCTCATAAATTCACTCCTTCAGCCTCAACTTCGGCCGCAGCGGGCTCCTCCTCAAGCGAACGAAACAGCCCCTCGATTTGTGCCAGGATCTGCTGATCCGTGAAGTGCCGCGCCGTGATAGCGCCGGCAGGGCAGGATGCCACGCAAGTACCACACCCTTTGCAGAGCGCCTCGTTGACGCGGGCCACGTTTTCCTCCTCGATGAAACTGATGGCTGTGTAGGGGCAGAGCGAGAGACAGGTCTTGCAAGCCGAGCAGAGCTTCTCGTCGACCACGGCGACCTGCGGCGAGATGGTCACCTCGCCCTTGTCCAACAGGGCCAGTGCCATCGAGGCCGCTGCGCCAGCGTGGGCCACCGTGTCCGGCACGTCCTTCGGCCCCTGGGCCGCGCCAGCCAGGAACACACCCTCCGTGTTCGTCTCCACCGGCCTCAGCTTCGGATGCGCCTCGGCAAAGAAGCCATCCTCCGACCGGCTCAGCCCAAACAGCGAGCCCACCCGATCGGCGTCGTGTGGCGCCTCAACCGCCGTACTCAGCACCACCATGTCCACGTCTGCGTGTACCTTCCGTCCCAGGTCCGCATCTTCTCCTGCGACGCGCAGCTTCCCATCCGGCAGCACCTGCACCTCGGCCCCACGGCCACGCACGAAGGTGACGTTCTCCTCCTGGATCCGCTCGTAGAACTCCTCGTACGCCTTGCCGAACGACCGCATGTCCATGTAGAACTCGTACACTTCAGCACCGGTCTTATCCCGTACCAGGTGGGCCTGCTTCAGCGAATACATACAGCAGATCCGCGAGCAGTACGGATGCGCATTGTGATCCCGGCTGCCCACGCAGTGGATGATCGCTACCCGATCCGGCTTCTTCCCCTCCGCCGTTAGGATCTCGCCTCCGGTGATACCACCAGCGTTCGACAGGCGCTCAAACTCCATCCCAGTGATGATGTTCGGCGACTTACCATAGGAGTACTGGGAAAGTTGCACCGGGTCCCACATCTGGAACCCCGTGGCCACTACGATAGCCCCTACGTCCAGCTCGACAACCTCGTCCTCATGGTCGAAGTTGATGGCATCCGCCTCACACAGCATCTGGCACGCCCCACACGCGTCCACGATCTCGCCGTCCGTCCGGTCCTTTTGGCGGAAGCGGATGCACACATCAGGATCAATCACCGGGACCCGCGGCACCGCCTGCAGCGATGGCACCCAGACCGCGCTGGTGGGACCCAACGGCTTCTCTTGGTAGACCGCATCCTTCTCCATCACGATCTCAATGGCACCGGTGGGACAGACGACCGTGCACGCTCCACAGCCGATGCACTGGCGGGTCTTTTCCATGAAAGCAGGTCCGACCTGCCGTTCAACACCAGACTCCGCGAAGTGCAACACGTCGGCCTTCACCATTTCGTGGCATACCCGTACGCACAGCCCACACAGTATACACTTCTGCTCTGGATCATCCGTCGGAAACGGAGGTTCCGTCACCCCGTACTCCTGTGCCATGGCCTGAATGACTGGCACGTTGGGACAGCGCGACAGCATCAACTCCAAGATCGTCTTGCGCGCTTCGACGACGGCCGGCGAGTGGGTCTTGACCTCCAGCCCATCCCACGCAGGGTGCGTGCAGGAGGTTTGCAGCTTGGAGCGACCGTGGCGGATGACTTCTACCGTGCACAGGCGGCAGGCGCCGTAGGGTTCCAGGAGTGGGTGGTAGCACAGCGTGGGTATGTCGATCCCGTTCTCCCGGGCAACCTCTAGTATCGTCTGCCCCTCTTCTGCATGTACTTCTTGTCCATCAATAGTCAGTGTAGCCATATCGTCCTCCCGTTATCTCACGCCCACCGCGTCGAACTTGCACACGTCGAAACAGACGCCACATCGAATGCAAAGCTCGGGGTCTATGACGTGAGGCTCTTTCTTCTCCCCGCTGATCGCTTCCTCCGGACACTTGCGGAGGCAAAGCCCACATCCGGTGCATTTCTCCTCATCGATGTAATACTCGATCAGTGCCTTGCAGACACCGGCCGGGCATTTGTGATCCACGATGTGGGCCACGTACTCGTCGCGGAAGTAGCGCAGTGTGCTGAGCACCGGGTTGGGCGCCGTCTTGCCCAAGCCACACATGGAGACTGCTTTTACGACCCTTCCTAACCTCTCCAGCGTGTCCAGGTCGGCTAGCTCACCCTTACCCTCCTTAATACGGTCCAGGATCTCCAGCATACGCCGGATGCCCTCGCGACAAGATGAGCACTTGCCACACGACTCATCGCGGAGAAAGTCCAGGAAGTAGCGAGCAGTATCGACCACGCAGGAACGATCATCCAGGATGACCACACCACCGGTGCCCATCATCGACCCAGCCTCGGCCAACGTCTCGTAGTCCATCGGCATATCCAGCAAGTCGGCCGGCAGGAAGCCCCCCGAAGGGCCGCCAATCTGGAGCGCCTTGAACTCCCGCCCTTCGGGAACCCCGCCTCCTACGTCGAACACCAATTCACGGACGGTGATGCCCATTGGCACTTCGGCTAGACCCACGTTGTTGACTTTGCCGGCCAGTGAGAAGACCTGCGTGCCCTTGCTGGTCTCGGTACCGATACTGGCAAACCACTCGGCTCCCCGATCGATGATTGCCGGCACCATGTTCCAGGTCTTTACATTGTTCAAACAACTGGGCCGGCCCCACACTCCTACTTCGGTGGTGTGGACGTGCTTGGCACGCGGCTCACTGACCTTGCCCTCCACAGCGTGCATCAGGGCAGTCGACTCGCCGCCAACAAACGAGTGGGCTCCAAGTCTGAGCTCCAGGTCGAAATCGAAGCCAGAACCTAGGATATCCTCGCCCAACAGGCCGTATTCCTGAGCCTGCTGGATGGCATTCTTCATGCTCCTCACCGACCCCGAATGCTCAAACGGAACGTAGACGAACCCTTGGTGAGCACCGATCGCATATGCGCCGATGATCATGCCCTCCAGAATACTGTGCGGATCCGCCTCCATCAGCGCCCGGTCCATGAAGCAATTGGGGTCACCTTCGTCGCCGTTGGCGAGGACATACTTGGTCTCACCCTCTGCCTTGCGGGCAGACTCCCACTTGCGGCCGGTGGAGAAGCCCGCACCCCCACGGCCCCGGAGCCCTGACTTCTTGATTTCCTCAATGACCTCCTCAGGTGTCATCGAGCTGAGCACCTTTTCCAACGCCTGGTAGCCACCGACAGCGATGTATTCCTCGACCGACCCGGGGTCAACCATCCCGCAGTGGCGCAGTACGATGCGCTCTTGCTTGTTGTAGAAAGGGATGTCCCGGCAGTAAGAGACACATGCGTGCGTCTCCGGCTCTTTGTAGGTCAGCCGTTCAACGACCCGGCCCTTGACCAGCGTTTCCTCCACCAGTTCGGGCACGTCGGCGGCCTGCAGCCCTACGTAGAAGATACCATCGGGCTCGATCAGGAGGACTGGTCCCATAGAGCAGAAACCACGGCAGCCCGCCTCGACAACTCTGACCTCTCCCTCCAGGCCGCGCCGTTTCACTTCTGCCTCAAGAGCCGGCACGAAGTCTGGTGCACGGTCGTGGACACAACTGACCAGTACGTCGGCTCGATATCGTTCAGCCATTCTTCTCCTCCTATGCCTCCACCCGTCCGACGACCCATTCCTCCACCACGTTGCCATTGACCAGGTGTTCCTCAATCAGCCGTGGCACCATATCAGGGGCAATGTTGCCGTAGGTAACACGGGGTTCGTCGCCCTGCTGAATATCCACCAACGGTTCTCTTGAACACATACCAATGCAGCCGACGGTGGTCACGTGAGCATCAATCGCGCGCGCCTCCAGTTCCGCCAGGATAGCGTGCATGACCTCACGGGCACCAGCAGCGATGCCACAAGTACCCATACCTACCGTGATGGTCGTGCTTGCTTCAGCCCGGGCCTGGATGTCGCTCTGCAGTTTCTGACGCAGCTTCTGTAGTTCTTCCAAGCTCTTGAGTTTAGGCATTATGTCACCTCCCTACGCCGTCTCCGGAACTGCACACTGGCACGCTTCCAACACCTCGGGAACACGGTCAGTGGACATCTGGGGATATGGCACATCATTGACCATCACGAATGGGGCCTGCGCACAGGCACCCAAGCAAGCGGTCGCCTCCAGCGAGTACGTGCCATCCGGGGTGCTCTCGCCGGCATGGATCCCCAGCTCGCGCTCGAATGCCTCCAGGATGAGCGGCCCACCGTGGACGTGGCAAGCGGTGCCCAAACACACACGGATGCAAAACTCTCCCTTCGGCCTCAGCGTGAAGCTGCGGTAGAAGGTGGCCATCCGGTAGACTTCACCCAGATCAATGTCGAGCCGCTCAGACACACGCTCTAGCGCAGCACGTGGGAGGTAGTTGTACTCCTGCTGTATCTCGTGCAGCACGGCCAAGCTGACCGCCGGATCAGCGCCATAGCCGTCAATGATTTCGTTGACTCGATCGTCCAACGCATCTATAGGCTTCATCGATGCACTTGAGTTCATCGTTCTCCAGGCCTCCTCTCCCCAACGCTCATCTGGCCCATCTTGATCAGCTTCAAGCGCGGCACACGTCGCGTCAGACACTCGGTCCAGCACAGGCCGCAGCCAGTACACTTGTCCTCATCCACGTAGCGGGCCTTCTTGCGCACCTTGACTTTGAAATTGCCTACGTACCCCGAGACCTCTTCTACCTCACTGTAGCTCAGCAGAGTAATGTTGGGATGCCGACCGGCATCCATCATCTTGGGTCCGAGAATTCAGGTGCTACAGTCGAGCGTAGGGAATGTCTTGTCCAGTTGGGCCATATGCCCACCGATGGAGGGTTCCCGCTCGACCAAGTAGACCGGATAGCCAGCATCAGCCATCGTCAGTGCGGTCTGGATACCGGCGATGCCCCCGCCGACGACGAGGGCCGCCTTGGTCACCGGTTCTTTGCGCGGCTCCAGCGCTTCCTGGAAGGCCACTCGGTAGACGGCAGAACTGACCAAACGCTTCGCCTTGGCCGTAGCCTGCGCGGTGTCCCGAACGACCCAGGAAACATGCTCGCGGATGTTGGCCATGGCGAAGTAGTATGGGTTGAGTCCTGCCTCGGCGACAGCGTTCTGGAACGTAGTCTCGTGCATGCGTGGCGTGCAAGAAGCGACCACCACGCGATTGAGCCCCAACTCCCGGATATCGTCTTTGATCATGTTCTGACCGGGCTCGGAGCACATATACTTGTTCTCACGGGCGACGGTCACGTTCGGTAGTCGTTTGGCGAACGTGACCACCTCCGCCACGTTGACCGTGGCGGCAATGTTGATACCGCAATCGCACACATATACGCCGATTTTGGGCTGCTCCATATTCACACCTCTCGTCTTTGATAGCAAGATCCATCCATCCACGGTCGGTAGCGTACGATCATATACACCTCCTCTTCTTGGCTCGTTGCAGACAAATGATGCTCGGAAAACGGAGAAAACGGATTACATTGCTAAGACTTATGCCAGCCATCCCAGGAGAAACCAAGAGCAACAGAACGATTCTCCTGGTGATGGAATGATTTTTCCCAACACTCATACGTACTCAGTGGACACCAGCTTGCCCTTTGTCTTCAAGTCGTGGATCAGTTCCTCCACCAGCGGCAAGCGGGGCGGGCCAACGTTAGAGACATCCGAGCCCATTACCCGGCTCACACCCGGGTTAAGGGCCAGACCAACGATGAAATGGATAACATCGGCTGCCAACAGCATACGGGCCAGGCACGTGGCCCCGTCCTCTCCACGGGGCAGATCGCGAACCCGGTCGACACCCACCATACGTTCCCGTGCCTTACCCAAGGTCACTACCCCTTCGGTGACCAGGTCGACACCGACCATACGCGAGACCGGGGGCACCTCCCTCCACCCATCTCCAGGGCGGGATTCCATCTCCAACTCCGTGCCCAGCAGGCGAGCAGCGATCTGGGCAGTGGTGTCTCCACAGATGACCCGCTTGTCCTGTTCATCCATTAATCGCTCCAGGACCTGCTGATCCTGGCCAGGATCAACCGGCGGCCCAGTCCAGACGGTGATCGTGCGCTTTGGGCGGACGTGCATAGCGACGACAGATACGTCGGCAACGTGCCCCTCCGTCCCTCCCTCAGCAAGCCGGCGGTACATCCGGATCAACGCACCCAGTAGTTGCTCAGCGTCGCACCCAGTCTCGGTCCAACGCCGAACAGATACGGCGATGTCCCGCCACCCCCAGCGCCGGCTCCACCCCCGAGCGTGGATGTACCCCTCGCTGACCATCGCGAGATGGTCCCCATCCTGGAGCAGAAACTGACACTGACGAACCAGCCGCCCGTGGGCAACGTCCTCCAACACAGGAAGCAAGACCAGGCGCCCTCCTCGCGCCAGGAACAACGGTGGGGCATCGCACTCCACCACGTGAGCCCGTCGTCCCTCCAGGACCTGGAAAACAGAGAAGGGCACATGCATACCAGCCGGCAACGCCGCCAACAAGCTCTCTACTACCTCTTCAACCCCTATCCCCTGTCGCAGCAGAGAAGCCGCGCTGTCTGCGATCTGCGTGACCACCGTAGGTTCTCCAGCGCCGTCTGGTGGACCGCTGGAGAGGATCGCGAAGAACTGATCTTCAGTTTGAAAGGTCCGTATCTTATCTCCACAAACCGCTCCACCGGCCACAACAAGACACTGGTGCGCGGTCTCAATCCAGAGTTTCAACTGCACCTCACCGAACAGATGCCGTCCACCCATACCCCCCTGCCCTCTTCACCGGCGAGGGCCAGGGAAATCTCGGCAACCGTCGCACTCGCCATTTTCAACGTCGTGCGCCGGACCATATCCTGCAGGCGGTGCGCGTCGCTGCTCGCCACCAAGCTGTAACGCGTGAGCTGAGGGAAGCGTTCGCGAGCCTCGATCGGGCCGATATTATGCGAAATTTCCACTCCCACGACGTCCAACTCCGGTGGGATGAAGCCCAGATTGGAAATGATACTGTACGCCGTACGATCTACGTGGGCCGGGATACATAGACCATCAAGGTCAGACACTCGCCGGACGACCTCTTCCACTGAAAAGGAGGTCGAGGCCAAAAGCAACCGGTCGAGGTAGCCTGCTGGCTCTCCGTCCGGGTCGAGCACCAGTTGCTCTCCGAAGGTCGCTTCGTCGTTCTTCATTGGAGGCAGGCTGGCGTACACCTGTTCCTGCCAGGAGGCCACCTGCTCCAACGTGTCAAACAGGGTCACGACGTGTACCTCCTCGCGGGTCTGGACCTCCATGCCCGGAAGCACCGTGATGCCCGTCCCTCGTGCGGCGTTGACAACCGATGCGGCGTTCTCGGCCGAATTGTGATCTGTGACAGCGATGATATGGTGTCCCTGCTCCTGCGCCCGCTCAACGATCAACTCCGGGAGCATCTCCAGCTCAGCGCAGGGCGAGAGACAGGTGTGAATGTGCAGGTCAGCCAGGAAAAAGCGGAACATGGCAGACCTTCCACCCTCCCAAAAGCTTCATGGTGGCATCGAGCGGAGTTATCACGGTACTGTTTCGAGCCGATTTCCAGTCCATCCAGTTGCCACCAGCTTCCGGGTACGGTCATTCAGCGTTCTGCATGGACCTCCATACCAGTTCGGTGAGATCCATGGCCCGCACGCGGATCTTGTTGAGACGTGCGCCCTCCTGCAGCGTGCGCTTGCATTGCTGGCAGGCGGACAGGACGTACTTCGCCCCGGTCGCCTGGACTTGCGCCAGTCGTTGCCCCGCGACGCCGACCGTCACGTCGTGATCGGCCACCTCAACGTCGCCACCACCGCCACAGCAGAGCGCATTCTCGCGGTTGGCGGACATCTCGCGGAACTCCAGGCCCGGGATCTGGGCCAACAGCTCACGCGGTGCATCGTAGACCCCGCTCTTGCGCCCCAGGTCGCAGGGATCGTGGTATGTGACCACCTCTTCCACCGGCCCCAGCGCCAGCCCATCACTGGCGACCAACTCGGTGAGAAACTCGGTGGCGTGCTGCAACTGGATGCCCGACACGTCCACGAATTCAGGGTAGAGATGTGCCCATGCGTAGTAGCAGGACGGGCAGGTGAAGACGACTTTCTTTACCCCCGCCGCCCGCGCTTTCTTCACGTTGTGTTGGGCAAACTCCGCCACACCATCCCCCATTCCGGCGATGTGGAGTGGGTAGCCACAGCACCACTCATCCTTGCCCAACGTGGTGAAATCCACGTCGGCGTGATCCATAATCTGCACGAGCGCCTGAGGAATGCTGTACGCCCGCGGGTAGAAGGAGCTGACACAGCCGATGAAATAAAGCACCTCGGCCGTCTTACGGCGTGGCTTGACGCCCCGCGGGATGTGATCCAGGTTCTGGCTCCAGATCTGGCGGTTCGCGTTGTCGTCGGCGGAGATATTGTAGCTAGTAGCAATCGTCTCCCCAAACGTCTTCATTCCTTCCGGAACATTGACATCCTGGCCAAAGGCATACTCCTTCAGGGCAATCATTGCATCCATCAGATCGATGTCCCGCGGACAGCGCACCTGGCACGCCTTGCAGGTGGTACAGAGCCAGAAGGTCTGGCTATTCAGCACCTCCTCCCGCAGCCCCAGTTGGACCATGCGCCAAACCTGTCGCGGCGAGTAGTCCATGGCATAAGCCGTGGGACACGTGGCGGAACAGGTGCCGCACTGTATGCACCTCCGCAGCTTCTCCAATGGATCGATGGCCTCGAGAAACGAGTGATCCAGTGCCGCACTGGTCAAATCGAGCGTCTCCGCTGTCATTGAGATTTCCTCCTTAGATTTTCTTCCCCATCAGCGATGAACTCCTCCAACCACTTCCGCACCGCAGGATGCGTCAGTGGGACTTCCCCCAACTCAGCGCGCATGTCCGCCGTATGGAATTCAAACGTGTGCCCGTTCATCCGGTGGACATAATGCACGTCGCACGTCCCGGACAGTATGACTGCCAACAGCGTGCCCCTCACGTCACCCAGGGGAGCCCTGTCAATATGGCTGTGCTGGAACGTAGCCCGAAGCACAGTACCCGCCCCTGGCCGCGAAGAGAGGGTCAGACTTCCATTGCAACGTTCTGCAGCAGCCTTGAACAGAGGGATACCTAACCCAACGTGACGCGTGGTGCGCGTGGTAAAGAACGGATCGAAAACGCGGCTAAGTTGCCCTTCGCTCATACCGCGACCATTGTCGCGGATCGCAATCGATAACCGGTCCGCAGCCAGATCCTCCTCAACGACTAACTCAACGCACGACGCACCTGCCTCCAGCGAGTTCTCCAAGGCATCCAAAATATGCAGACTCAGCTCACGCATGCATCCCCGTTCGCTGGCTTGAAACATGCAAAACGGAGCGCACAAGGCGCGTGGACACGATAATGAGCGCTCCGATTGATTTGCGTCGGCACTCAGTCGCTGGTGGCATCCACTCCCAGCACACCCAGTTCAAACAGCCTGCCGACCACCGTGAACGTCGTAAGATCAGTTGTCAGAATGGGAATGCCCTCCCCTTCCGCCTTCTCAATCGTAGCGGCGTCAGGATTTGTGCCCTCAGTGATGATGATGCCGGCCAGATCGGCCAGGCTGGCCACAGCCACGATGTTGGGATGGGCCTGCAGCGTGACCCACACGTTGCCCGCCTGTGCTTTGGCCATCACGCAACTCAACAAATCGGCGGCGTATCCACCCTTGACTTCGACACCCAGCTTTCCAGGCGCTGCCCGCACTTCCAGATTCAGTTGACGGCGGATTTCTTCCAACGTCATATTATTCCTTCCGAGTATTTGGAGACAAAGCTGGCTAGCGGAGACACCCCTTACACTTCACGATTCTCACGACGCGTATGCCCCTGATTCAGATATATCATAGCCTCCAGCAGCGTATGTGTACCCAGCGGAGACTGCAGGCGCATTTCGTCCGTACATCTCTTTATATTGGATAATCCCATGCCGGCCCCAAAGCCCATCTCCCGAACCCACTCTGGGGCAGTTGAGAAGCCGGGCTCCATCGCTCGCTCAACGTCGGGAATACCCGGGCCAGTGTCCACCGCCCGCATGACAATCCGTTCAGGCTGAACCTCGACAATGAGCACACCACCGGCACTAGTGTGGATGATGATGTTCATCTCGGCCTCGTAAGCTGCAATCGCTGCCCGCCGGACAACCTGGGACGAAAACCCCAGGTGATTCAAAGCGCGCTTGATATTGCTGGAAGCCTCGCCAGCACGGTCAAAATCACGGGCTACCACGTCATACTGCAGAGAGATGCTGGTGCGATCGGAGACGACATCCTCGAAGATATGACTGGCTCGATAGCGGCGAACCTCCTCCTCGTGATACTCGAACTCCAGCTTCTTGAGTAACCCCCGCGTGATGTCGCCCTGGGTGAGGATACCGACTAGTTTTCCCTGCTCGTCAACGACAGGAAAACGGCCGAAGCCATAGCGGGTGAAGTGGTCGACACCGAGAACGACCCGATCGTCGGCGCAGAGGGTCACAGGCTCCCGAGTCATCTTCTCCCCGACCACGCCCCCCATCTCCCCGGCTGCCAGGGCTTTGATCAGGTCCTCAATACTGATCATGCCAACCAGTGCGCTGCCATCGACGACCGGTACACCCGAGATGCGATGCTCGCGCAAGATTTCCCTTAATTCAGCCATAGACGTCCGCGGAGTGACGGTGACCACATCCTGTGTCATAACCTCCGCGATTTTGAGCTCGTAGACTAATTCGTGAAGCCTGGTGATCTGGGGCATTGCGTCTACACACCCGCCTACCTATCCACGGACTCGTCAGGCATGTTGTCATAACAAACTACAGGAAATGTCACAGCCCCTCAAGCCAGCCTCATAGAGGCGGCCACACATCTCGAACATAGCATAAGAAGTGGCAACCAGGGG
>Ga0180437_10001982_pt1 | contig 33983 bp, 28 predicted proteins | sample SS_ome_4_FD_132410 | JGI IMG/M metagenome (GOLD analysis project Ga0180437, IMG submission 132410) | Hypersaline lake sediment archaeal communities from the Salton Sea, California, USA - SS_3_D_1 metaG | ecosystem: Environmental > Aquatic > Non-marine Saline and Alkaline > Hypersaline >... | reverse complement strand
TGCTGAAGTCCTCGATCGGTTCGCGCGTTCCAGCATCCATGACGGTCCCTGATACGCTCCCCTTACGCACCATGACAACGTCCGCGTCCGTGGTGCCGACAGGAACGTCCTCCAGAAACGCGAACTCGTACTCATCGTGCTGAAAAGTGATATTGACTGTGCCCTCGTTTAAGCGCTCGAAACGGTACTGCCCGGAAGTCTCCGTTGTGGTGCGTCCAGCGATGTGCTCTTCTCGAATCCGGCATATCGCGGTGACGCCGCGAATTCCGATCCCGGCTGGGTCGCGGGCGTGTCCTTCAATGACACCTTCTTCCTTGCCTCTGATAACCACCTCCACACCGGTCAGTTTTTCACCAGCGGCGACGGTCAGCGGATCGTTGATCGCCCACAGCGCCTGAGAGCCCGTCACAGTGCGGACAAGGACAAAGAAAGAGTAGGTTCCCGGCGAGACTTCGGTGATCTCAAACGCGCCCCCTTCGTCGGTGTCAGCCCCACCGGCCGCCGTGGGAATATCCATCTTGTCTTTCCTATTGTCTGCCTCCGGTAGGAGCATGACACGCGCGTTCGGGACGGAAAGCGCATCCGTATCCACGACGCGACCCGAGACTGTTGCGCCAGGTGTCGATTCATCTGCCTCCTCGACTATAACGGTGCCGGAGATTGACTCCTCTGGTGGAACGGCTGGAGGTACCAAAGGTGCGCCTCTGAGTGCCGCTCCAGATCCCGCCGACGGCTCGGTTAGCTCTCCCGCTGTCGACACCTTCCGCTCCGGTTGCTGCATCACGACAATTCCCACAACCGCGCAGCTGATCAGAATCGTCGCCAGGATGATTTTCTTCGCAACCAGCGCTCCTCCCAGAGCGGCGATACCCGTCGCCGAGGTCCCCGCCGCGCCGCTTGCTGCAGCGGACGTGCCAGCCAACGCCAGTTTCCCGAGGGTAACTGTGACGGTGGCAGGAGCTGCTTCGGCCGCAAGGTGTTTGGCCAGTAACGAGGTCAAGACGACGGTCGGAGCAATCACACCGCGCCGTTTCAGGGACCTACGGATTTCCTCGACCCCTTTTCTTATTCTGTACGTGACCGTCGTGCGCGACGTGCCGATTGTCTCAGCTATCGCATCGTGCGTCCGGTTTTCGAAGAAATGGAGGACGATGGGCACCCGCAACTTCTCCGGCAGTTCCGCAACAGCTTCATCCACATAGGCGTAGATGTCATTCCACTGGACTTCCGAAGTTGACTCTCGTTCAGTCACAAAGCGCGTTTCCCGGTCCTTGCGCCGTTTTTCGGCCCGGATGTGTTTAAGGGCGCGGTTTGTGGCCACCTTGTGGAGCCACGCGCCCAAATATCTCCCCGCCTTCCCACCTTTCTGAGCAAGGATCTCGAAACACTCTTGTGCGACGTCTTCCGCCTCCGTTGCGTTTCCCAGTATCCGTTTACACGTGGCGTACACCATGCCCGAGTAGCGAGAGGCTATCTCCATGAAGGCCTCGGCGTCCTGTCGCTCCATCCACCGCCTGACGAGTTCCTCGTCCGTACTACTCATGCGCGCACCTTCCGGGGAAAACGGTGCCACTCTAGTCGAGCTTCTACTAGTGTAACCCCGCCGCAGCCCAAACAGTCAAAGAAAATTTCAGATTCGGGCTGTTTGTCAGGCAAAGCGGGATTGACAGACGGGTCGGGCTCTGCTACCATTCAGTTGCGGAATCGATGTGTGTGTCCAGAAACCTTCACTTTTCCAGTGTAAACGTCGGGGTAATGCGATGAAAACGATCAATGTTGGTATTGTCGGTATGGGCCGGTCGGGTGCGGAACTGCACGCTAAATACATCACAGAACGTGCCGAGTTTCGGCTCGAAGCCATATCCGACACGAGTCCCGCGCGGCTCAAACAGTGCAAGAAGAGTCTGAAACCCAAGAAAGCGTATTCCACGTACGACGAACTGGTGGATGATGAAGCGGTCGAGCTAGTCGTGGTCGCCACGCCGTCGCAGGCGCACTGCGAGATGGTGCTGGCGGCGTTTGAACGCGGCAAACACGTTCTCGTCGAGAAACCTGCCTCGCTAAATCTCGAGGAGTTCGAGCGGATGGAAGAAAGTGCAGAAAAGCACGGCCTGGTCTTCAGCGTATTCCACAGCCGCCGATGGGACGGCGATTATGCGCGTGTACGCAAGATCATCGATGACGGGTTGCTCGGCGACGTGTTCGACATCCAGTCGCGAGTTATGGATTACGGACCCGGCTGGAGCGAGTTCGGGGTCCGGGAATTCAGGCCCCGCTGGCGTGCTGAGAAGAAGTACGGCGGCGGCCGGCTCTACGATTGGGGTAGCCATCTGATCGACCAGGTGCTCATGATGGTCCCGTCGAAGGTGAAGACTGTGTACGGCGATCTCAAAAGCCTCCTTTGGTCCGACGAGGTGGATGACCATTTCAAGTTGGTTATGAAGTTCGACAACGGGACAACGGCGGAGATAGAGTCGAGCGCCGACTGCCGTTTACCGCCGCCGAGATGGTTCATCGTCGGCGACAAGGGAACACTTAGCGGATCGTGGCATGCGCTGAACGTCAAGTCCGAACTCGTGGACTACGCCGACGAGATAGTACTGAAATCGTTCCCGAACAAGTGGGATACGGTTTACGGGAACCTCGCGGAAGTCATCCGTAACGGCGCGGAACTTGCCGTCAAACCGGAAGAGGTCAAACGTACCGTGGCAATGGTTGACGCGTCGATGTTGTCCTCTTCAAGACGTCAATGCGTCAAACCGAAAGTCACTTGAGACAGTCGGCCTGAGTGCAGAAGAGGGTCGAGCGAATGAAAGTCACTGTCGTCGGAGGTGGCAGTTCATACACGCCGGAGCTGGTTGAAGGTTTCATCCAGCGCGCGGACGAACTCCCGGTTGACGAACTGTGGTTGACGGACGTTGACGGGCACCGGCTCGAGATTGTCGGCGGGTTCGCCGAGCGGATGATAAGCGCTCCCGGTTGTCAGACCGCGCTCCACACGACCACCGACCTCGATGAGGCTGTCGAAGGCGCGCGGTTCGTGATAGCGCAGATACGCGTCGGCGGCAACGAAGCGCGCATCCGGGACGAGAAGCTCGGACTGCGCCACGGGATCATCGGACAGGAGACGACAGGTGTCGGCGGGTTCGCGTGCGCACTCAGGACGATCCCTAAGATCCTCGAGGTAGCTCGCGCAATTGAAACGAAAGCTCCCGACGCCACGCTTGTGAACTTCACGAACCCGTCCGGTATCATAACCGAGGCGTTGCACAAACACAGCAACGTCGAGGTTATCGGGCTATGCAATGTGCCGATCTGCGTTATAAAGGGCGTCGCTGCAGCGTGCGACGTGCCTGCATCGAGCGTCCGGGCCGATTGCGTCGGGCTCAACCACCTCACGTGGTTCACACGCGTCCAGGTGGACGGCGAGGACGCTTTCGAGGAGGCGGTCAGACTCTACCTGGAGGAACTCGACCAGGACAGCGCGTGGCGTGAGCTGAGTCCGCGGATCATTTCCGTGCTCGACATGATACCGAACGAATACCTGAAGTACTACTACGCGACCGAGGAAATGTTAGCGGAAATCAAGGCCAAACCGCTGACCAGGGGCGAGGAGGTCGCGCAGATTGAGAAAAACCTGCTCGAGCTGTATCAAGACGACCAACTCGAGGAGAAACCGGCGGAGCTGGCCAAACGAGGCGGGGCGTTCTATTCCGTGGCGGCAATAGATTTGATGGCGTCGATCTCGTCTGACAAAGGGGACGTACAGATACTCGATGTGCCGAACCAGGGCGCGGTTCCCACCTTGAGCGACAACGTCGTGGTGGAAGTGCCGTGTATCGTCAACGGTAAAGGCGCGAAACCCGTTCTTCAAGAGCCGCCGCCTCTGGCAATTCGAGGATTCATGCATTGCGTTAAAGCGTATGAACAGCTGACTATAGAGGCGGCTGTCGAGCGGGACAAGAATGCGGCGCTCATGGCGCTGGTGACGCATCCTCTCTGTCCTGGAGCGGCGCGAAGCGAGAAGTTGCTGGAGGAGCTTCTCGAACTCAACCGCGCCGATCTCGACGGCTGGGATTGACCGGCGGCACAGCATGTTTTAAGGAGCATATGCCATGTCCGACCAAGTGATTCTAAAGACCGATTTTCCCGGGGCCGTAAACTCGTGGCGGGGTAAGGTGCGCGACATCTACGATCTGGGCGATAAGCTGCTGATAGTAGCTTCGGACAGGATATCCGCGTTCGACCACATTTTGCCCACCGGCATTCCCGACAAGGGCAAGATCCTCACCAGACTGTCCTCGTTCTGGTTCAGGAAGATGGAGTCCGTCGTGAAAAACCACGTTATCTCGACCGACGTTGACGATTTCGGTCTCGATTTCGGTAACGATAAGGAGGTCTACAGGGGCAGAAGCATGCTCGTCCGCAAAGCCGAGGTTGTACCGGTCGAGTGCGTCGCCAGAGGCTATCTCGCGGGCTCCGCATGGCGCGATTATCAGAAAACGGGAAGCGTGTGCGGCGTCAAGTTGCCGGCCGGCCTGCGAGAAGCGGACAAGCTACCGGAACCGATATATACCCCGGCCACCAAAGCCACTAGCGGACACGATATAAACATAGGATTTGACGAGGTGGCGCGTACCGTCGGCGAAGAGACCGCCCGCGAGCTCCGAGAGAAAAGCCTCGCGATTTTCAACCGCGCGAGCGAGTTCGCGCAGGAGCGCGGGCTCATACTCTCCGACACGAAGTTCGAGTTCGGTACTATCGACGGCGAACTCGCGGTGATAGACGAGCTGCTGACGCCGGACTCGTCGCGGTTCTGGCTGAGCGAAACGTACGAGCCGGGACACGCCCAGTACGGGTTCGACAAACAGTACGTGCGCGATTATCTCGAGACTACCGGCTGGGACAAAAACTCCGCGCCTCCGCCACTGCCCGACGGCGTCGTACAAGGAACGCGGGAACGATACGTCGAAGCTTTACGCCGTATCACAGGGAAAGGTCTTGAAGGTTGAGGTACGCTATGCGCGCCGCAGCCACGGCTGTCGATAAGCCGCGCGAAGAGTGCGGCATATTCGGCGTTTACGGCCACCCGGAAGCGTCAACGCTGACCTATCTTGGGCTGTACGCGCTGCAGCACCGCGGTCAGGAGAGCGCCGGCATCGTCGCCGCCCAGGACGGTCGCGTCACGAGCCGTCGCGGAATGGGGCTCGTTGCGGACGTGTTCGACGCGGAGAAGCTCGACAACCTTGCGGGCGACATCGCTGTCGGGCATAACCGGTACTCGACCACCGGCATGAGCGTTATCGAGAACGCCCAACCGTTCTCGGTGGTCTATGCGCACGGACCGCTCGTGGTGGCGCATAACGGCAACCTGGTGAACGCCGCCGATCTTCGCAACGAGCTCCAATCGAACGGCGCGATATTCCAGACGACGAGCGATACGGAGGTGATCGTCCACCTGATATCGTGGTCCCGAAAGAAGGACTTTGCGGAAGCGGCGACCGACGCCCTGTCGAAGATTCAGGGCGCATTTTCACTCCTCCTGACAAACGGCAAGGAGCTGGTTGTCGCGCGGGACAGTTACGGGATACGGCCGCTGTGCATGGGAAAGTTGGGCGACGCTTACGTATTCGCGAGCGAAAGTTGCGCGTTCGATATCATTGACGCGCGGTTCGAGCGGGAAGTCGAGCCGGGCGAAATTATCGTCGTGGATCCCGGCGGCATACGTTCATACTTCCCGTTCGAGAAGACGAGACTCGCACACTGCATATTCGAGTTCATCTACTTTTGCAGGCCGGACAGCTTCGCATTCGGCGAGCAGATCAACACCGTAAGGGAGAATCTCGGAAGGGAGCTTGCCAGGGAGGCTCCGGCCGACGTGGACGCGGTGATCGCCGTGCCGGATTCCTCGAATCCCGCCGCTATCGGTTATGCGAAGGAGCTCGGCCGGCCGTTCGAGCTCGGACTTATCAGGAACCACTACATTGGCAGAACGTTCATCGAGCCGGAAGCTTCGATCCGCGATTTCGGTGCCAGGATAAAGTACAACCCGGTGCGCGATGCGCTCCAGGGCAAGCGAGTCGCTGTCGTGGACGATTCGATCGTGCGCGGCAACACAAGCAGGAAGATCGTGACCATGCTGAAAAGGGCGGGTGCAGGCGAGATACATTTCAGGGTGGCTTCCGCTCCGTACAAACATCCGTGCCACTATGGGATTGACGTGGCAACATACGGCGAGCTGGCTGCTGCGCCCAAGACCGTCGAGGAAATGCACGAGTTTATAGGAGCCGATACGCTGCATTATCTGTCGGTGGAAGGGATGGTGCGCGCCACGGGCAAGATGAGAGACCAGTTCTGTCTTGGATGTTTCACCGGCGAGTACCCGACGCCGGTTCCGGAGAGCGATGAAGACATGGTGGGGAGAAGTTGCAGCGATGAACCGGGAATTGCGATACCGCGACGCCGGCGTTGACCGTGACGCCGCGTCGGAAGCGAAACGTCGAATTGCGAAGAAGGTCCGGTCGACCTTCTCGCCGGCCGTGCTACAGGATATCGGCAGTTTCGGCGCGTTGTACCAGCTTGAGCCCGGGCGGTGGACGGAACCGGTGCTTGTATCGAGCATAGACAGCGTCGGCACGAAGCTGAAAGTAGCGTTCATGACCGGCAAACACGACACCGTCGGGATAGATATCGTCTCGCATTGCGTGAACGACATCCTCACGATGGGCGCGCGACCGCTTTTCGTCATGGACTATCTCGGTGTGGGCAAGCTCGAGCCGGGTGTCGTCGAGGAGGTCATATCGGGGCTCGTCGCCGGATGCGAACAGTCCGGATGCGCGCTTATCGGCGGCGAGACCGCCGAGCTGCCGGGATTCTATTCGGAGGGCGAATACGATCTCGCAGCGTGTATCGTTGGCATCGTCGAGAAGGGCAGGATCGTGGACGGGTCCGCCGTGGCCGACGGCGACGTGCTCGTTGGGCTGGCATCTTCCGGGCTGCATACAAACGGTTACTCGCTCGCGAGAAGGATAATCTTCGAGGTCTGCGGCATGAAACCGGACGACCGGCTCGAATCATGCGACAGAACCGTAGCCGAAGAGCTGTTGGAACCGCACAGGAGTTATGCGCCCATGGTGCTGCCTCTGCTGGACGCCGGATCGGTCCATGGGATGGCGCACATTACCGGCGGCGGGTTGACCGAAAACCTTCCGCGCACGCTGCCCACCGGTCTCGGCGCGGAAATCGATAAATCAACTTGGGATGTCCCGCCGATTTTCCAATTCCTTCAAAAAAAAGGCAACGTCCCTGAAGACGAGATGTTCAAAACCTTCAATATGGGCGTTGGATTCGTACTCATCGTCCCACCGGAAGCCGTCGAATCGGCTATCTCGGCCGCAAACCAGCACGACTGCCAGGCATGGACCATCGGCCGTATCATCCCCGCCGACAATCCGATTCAGTGGAAGTAGGGGCGAACCCGTGTGTTCGCCCGTGCCTCAAGGGCAGACACGAAGGTCTGCCCCTACGTCTCGGTTCTCGAGGTGAGGTGGAGTCCCGCGATGAAGAAGATTATGTTGGGCACCCACGCGGCGACCCACGGCGTGAGGTACTGAGCGCGTCCTAGCGCCTGGCCGATCTCGAACAAACCCATATATACCACTCCGATCGCCACGCTTATCCCGAAACTGATCGCCATCCCGCCGCGTTTTACCCGAAACGCGAACGGCATCGCGAGGAAAAGTATGATGAAGTTCGCAACCGGCAGCGCGAGTTTCGAATGTAGATCGACCCATTTCTCCGGGAGCACGCGCCCGCTCTCAGCGAGCCGCGTCAGCTCGCGGCGAAGGTCGCGGAAGCTGCTCTCATCCGCGGACCGCGTCACCGCAGCGAGCTCGTCGACTATCTCGAACGCAGGTGCCGACATCAGCTCGAACCGCTGTCGGACCTCGCTCTCACCGGTTTCCTTGACGACCGTGACGTTTTCCAACATCCATTCGTCCCGGTCGGCATCATAGAACACCCTGTCCGCCTCGATCCTCTCGACCACACTTCCGCCGGAACGCTTCGTGATCATGACATCTTTGCCCGACCGTTCGACAGGATTGTACGCGCGCACCACGTAGGTCTCGCCGAGATCGGTTCGGGACCAGATTAGAGGCATCTCGGTCGCAACCGCGCGACGTTTCAGGTACGTCTGCTCGATGTACTCCGCCCGTCCCGCGGTCGGCGGCAGCACGAGCTCCCCCAGGAGCAGCGTGAACAGCGCCACGGCGGCACCCACCCCTACCGGCGCGACCGCCACCCTGTACAGGCTGACACCGCCCGCCAGCAGCGCCGTGTACTCGTTGTTGCGAGCGAAATTGCCCAGCACGAACAGGCACGCTATCAGAAACGCTATCGGCGTTATCTGGAGCACTATCACCGGCAGGTAGTTCAGATAGTAGGTGAGGACCAACCTGGCCGGCGTACCGTGCTCGACGATACCCGGCCGCGTTCTCGTCGCCAGGTCTATCAGCACGTAGATCGACAGCACCGACAAGAGCACGATCAGCAGCCACAACGCCAGCCTGGACGCCAAATATCGGTCAATAATCTTCATTGCGCTCTCTTGTAAAGTACGACACCTGCCGATCCGAGTACAATGTTCGGCAGCCAGTTGGCCACAATCGGGTTGGCAACTTCCCGTTCAACAAGCGTCTGGCCCGCCATGAGCAGCACGTAGTAGACGATTATCGTCAGAAACGCCAGCAGCAGACCGTACGACCGGCCTGCGCGGACGTTTCGTCCGGCCAGGGGCAGTCCGATAAGCACGAACACGAAACAGGCGAACGGGAGCGAACACCGTTCGCCGAGCTCGTTGCGCAGCTTGATCCGTCTTGCCGGCGACACAGACTCTTGCGACGCAGCACGGGCCAGCTCGTGAAGATGCATGGTTTCCGGCTCTCTCGTGTCTACCCCGTCACGCAGCGATTCCAGCCTGGAGATGCCGGCGTAATCCAGCGGCACGTTGGCCCACTCGAACAGCGTCTTGCCCGGGCCGCCCTTTACGTGAGCTTCCCCATCCTCGAGCCTCAGAACCGGCACCGAGCCGCCGGATTTCAAAAACGCGCCCTTCTTCGCGATCACCACCAGGGTCGGTTTGCCCTCTTCGAGAAACACGATCTCGACGTTCTCCATTGTGCCGAGGTCCGGGTCGCCCGACTCGACTTTCATCGTCATTGGACCCAGTTTCATCAACTGGCCCGGTTTGGCGAGCGCCGCCGGTCGCCGTAAGATCGAGTTGATGACAAGCTGTCTCGCCTTCACCACTGCCGACGGGGCGAACCCTTCGACGACACCGAAACACACGAAACTTAGCAGCGCGCCCAGAACCAGCATTGGCGGACCAAGCTGTCTCAGCGATATGCCGGACGCGCGGATCGCAACCATCTCGCTGTCTTTCGAAAGTCTGGCTATACCGAACACGACGCCCAGAAGTACCGCTATCGGCAGCACGTAGACCGAGAATACCGGCAGCAACAGCAGCGTGAATCTTGCCATGTCCAGCAGTTGGACGCCCGCCTCGAACAGTTCGTCCGATTGTTCGCGCATCTGGCGGATCAGAAACATGAATGTGGCCACCGCGTAAGTCAGAAAAAACGGTGTCGCACATTCCTTGACGAGATAGCGCCGTAACGTTTTCACCGGCTGTTCCCTTGTCCCCTCCCGAACTGCACCGTTTTTGCCGTTACTTCATCCGAGATTATACATGACCACCGCTATTATCGCCAACGATTCAAGCCTGTTTCCCCGCAAAACCTGAACGGCAACTATCTTATTGCCACAGAGGACACCGAGACTCAACACACGCACAGGTCTGCATTTCGCAACTTCCAGCGCCGGCGCTCGTATAGACGCCCCGGTGGGGCGTCTCCTTCACTCTCGGGGGAAACCTTTCTAGAACAAGAAAGGTTCTCCCCCACACCCCCTTCTAAAGACTTATGGGCAACGCTGCCCGCCCATCCTCACATCGCGCTCCGAACGGTGGGACAGACATTCTTGTCTGTCAGTGTTCTTCCCACACTTCCCTCGAGAACGAACCGCCCCTCCCCAAGACCGTTTCCCAGAAATGATTAATATCCCCCTCTCAGTTGGTGTATAGTATTATTGAATATGCAGCTGGAGGGCACTTCAGACGCCGCCACTATGACGGGGCCGGTTCTAAAGGGGAAGGTTCATGCGAAGGCGCCAATTCATCAAGAAGACGGCAGGGGCCGTAGCGACCCTGTCTCTGGCCTTGCACAGCAAGCCCGCGGTCAGCGAACGACGAAGGCTGAAGTATCTCGGCTGGCAGGTAGGGCTTACCTATCAGACCCGCGAACCCCGGGGCCTGGACCGCGACTACATGGTGCGGCTAGTGGACGAGATGTCCGACAACGGCATGAACCTGTTAAGCCTGATGATGCTCAGCTACGGCTATTTCGATCCCAACCACGACGGATACTGCTGGCCGGTGCGAAACCCGAAGCTGAAACACTACTGGGACTCAACCTCCATTAACGGTGGGGAATCGACCGAGTTCGTACGCGAGATCATCGAGGTCGCCGCTGCGCGCGGGATCGAGATCCAGCTCATGATGAACTGGGGGATATGGAACACGGAAAAGATCAGGATGGGCTACCCGTCAGCCTCGCCGCAACGGTCGCGGACGGGCGCGTCTCATCCTTGTCTGCACTGTCCGGATTCCGAGGGTGCCTGGCTGGCGGGACTCGACGAGGTGGAGGACCTGTTGACGTACTACAACCACCCGAACGTCACCAGCTACGCCTTCGAACGCATCAGCTATGCGGACCGACGGCACTGCTATTGCCCCAGCACCGAGGACGCGTATCAACGTGAAACCGGCTCGTCGATCCGCGAAGCGGGCGGCATGCAGTTCGAGGAATGGAAGAAGCGCCACATCAGCGCCTGTATCAAGAGGTATGTCGGCCATATCAAGTCGATCCGGCCTGATATCGCGGTCTGTTTGCACACACAGTGCGCCAAAGGATGGGGCCACGACCCTGCCTCTCTGCCCGGCTGCGGCATCGATTGCGTGCAGCCGCACACGATTCACTTTCAGGAATCAAAAGAGCAGATATATGCAAAGCTCAGGTACCTTGCGCCGAACCCATGTGTGCTCCACTTCTGCGCCCGCGACCGGCGGCCTGCCAACTACAACTTATGGATCAAGACGCCTGAGGTCATCGCGCAGGTTCTCGATTGGGTGTACGAATACCCCGGCGATAACCTCCAGGGCATCCTATTCTTCAACGAGACTGCCTGCTCGCCCCGAAACAAACAAGCCGTATACGAACTCATCAAGCGCTTCCAGTAAGCCGTTTGCTCCCCGCCGGGGAAAACGGCATGCCTTTGCACTATAAATCGAGCCATGGTCTCGAAAAACGGATCCCTATGGGGCCGTTGAAAAAGTCCGTGGGGACGATTGGATGTCATTCTGACCGTAAGCGAAGAATCTGCTTTTTTGGCCTTTTTGGAAAAGCAGATCCTTCGTTCGCCGAGGCGGACTCAGGATGACAGCAAAGTGCACTTTTTCAACAGCCCCACAGACTACGAATTTCCAGGCTCGGCGTGTTTCATACCGAACGCGTCGGCGACAGCTTTGTGTGTAATCTTGCCCTGGCAGACGTTCAGACCGCGTTTGAGGGCAGGATCGCGTTCTATCGCAGCTTCGTATCCGAGGTCCGCCAGCTCCAATCCGTAGGATAGCGTGGCGTTTGTCAGCGCGTACGTCGATGTACGGGGTACGGCGCCCGGCATGTTGCCCACGCAGTAATGGACGACTCCGTCGACTATGAAGATCGGATCGTGATGTGTTGTCGGCCTGGAGGTCTCGCAGCAGCCGCCCTGGTCGACCGCGATATCCACGATTGCAGAGCCGGGTTTCATACGTTTCACCAGGTCGCGGGACACGAGTTTAGGCGTCGCTCCGCCCGGTATAAGTACTCCGCCGATGACAAGGTCCGCCTTTGTCACTTCCTCCTCGATGTTGGCGGCGTTGGACATAACCGTGGTCACGTGACCCTGCATCACGTCCCGTATATACCTCAGCCGTGCCGGATCAATGTCCAGAACGGTAACGTGCGCTCCTATACCTGTAGCGACCCTGCACGCGTTCGTCCCAACTATGCCGGCTCCCAGGATCACCACATCGGCCGGTTTGACGCCCGAGACACCGCTGAGAAGTATCCCGCAACCGCCGTTTATCGATTCGAGACAGTAGGCCCCTTTCTGTATGGCAAGCGTGCCCGCAACCTCGCTCATCGGCACGAGCAACGGCAGCGATCCGTCGTCGCGCTGGATCGTCTCGTACCCGAAAGCCACGACCTGCCGTTCCGCAAGGTTACGCGTAAGCTCTTCCGAAGCTGCAAGATGGAGGTACGTAAAAAGTATCTGGTTCGGACGAAGCATCGGGATCTCGCTCTCGAGCGGTTCCTTCACTTTCATGATCATGTCCGCACCGTTCCAGACATCCTCAGCCTCGGACAGTATGCGGGCTCCTGCGGCGGAAAACGCCTTGTCGGGTATACCGCTTCCCTCACCGGCCCCGCTCTCTATAAGAACCTGATGCCCGTGAGCCACGAACGCACTCACGCCAGCCGGCGTCATAGCAACGCGTTTTTCATCCGCTTTAATCTCTTTCAGCACACCAATAATCATAATCTTGCACCCTCACCTGTGATCTCCCCGCCTTCCCCTACTACCGACTAGCGGTAACCGCCGCTAAATCTCACACTGCTCGCAGACATTCACTATCCTGTCGGACTGTATGCGGTAGCGATCCGGTACTGCTGACTGAGCTCCTGTATCTGTTGAACGAGCTCGGGTGTTGCACCCTGCTGGCACATATCGGCTATGAGCTTGTATATCTTGTTGAACGCCCACATCCTGGCGACATCGTACCCGCCCTGTTCCGCGTCGGTAAACTCCTTCTTGAACACAAGCTCCTTCTTCTGGCCGCCGACCGTACCGGCGAGTCTCATCGAGAACACCGCGATGTCGCTGCTGTACCTGCCGGTCACGAGGATTTCGCTGCCCAAATAAAAGTCCGGCAGAACCCTGGGGAATATCTCCGACTGGTCAAGGTTCGCATAGTTCGCACGCAGATCGATCAGGATCGGGTCCTTGATCGTGCGGTAGAACTTCGGCATATCATCGTCGATATCGTAGATCCCTTGCGCCACGTACGATCGACCTTTGTTCAAATACGCCAGCAGATCCAGCAGGTAAACGTTTACCTCGGTGCCGCCCGCAAACGTGAATATCGAGCATCTCAACTGGTTCTGTCGCGTCAGATTGTTGATTATCGCCCGGCTGTCCAGCATACCGGTCGTGGGCTTGCCGTCACTCATAAGAAAGACGTTGTACGGGTGCGTCTCAGGTTTCTTAATACGCACCAACGGGGCGATAGCGCTGTATACGTCCGTCTCGCCGCTGGGTTTCAGTTTCCTCACGAAAGCGCTGGCCGCACTTAAGTTGGCCCGAGTGGGACGAACGGAGCTCGATCTGAACACGACCGGCGAATCCTTAAAGGCTATCACGTTGAACAGGTCACTTTCGTTGAGTTCGGCAAGACATTTTTCCAGCCCGATCTTGGACTGTTCGAGCTTTGCCTCGCGTATGCTCTTCGACACGTCGATCACGAAGACGGTCTCTTTCGGCATCCTCTCGAACGTGCCGCCCCGTTTCGGCGAGATCCGGATGAGGAAATATCCGTCCTCGTTCGGCGGCTCGTACGTTGATAGGTGAACCTCTAGCACGTCATCAAGCGAAGGATACTTCTGTACCTCACTCTTTTCTTCGCGGAACGGAAACGTCTCGAGCGGCGCTTTGACCCTTTCTTCCGGCTCCAACGATGCTATTTCGACGCGTTTCTTGGTCTCACGGAGCACATCAGCGGGCTCTGTAACGCGCTCGGCATCGGCGGTGGCGACAACACCAGGTGCCACCGGCACCCTCTCGGCAACTTTGATCCCCCCGCGGCCTACACCGGAAACCGTCGGCATAATCTCAGACGGGATCACAAATCGCTGCCTCTCCGGTATCAATCGCCTCGTGACGTCGATCTCCTCGCCGAAAAAGCGTCTGTGAATCGCCACGACGTCAAGCTCCATCGCTTCCAGCGTCGTGGTTGCCGGCTCGGTAGAGTGCTCCCGCATCAGCGGATCGACGGCGACCCTGTCGGCGAGATCCTCGGCGATCTCCTCCCGTGGATATTCCGGCACAGGCGGCAGGTCGGGCCGTTCGCGTTCGCGCAACAAGAACTCCTCGAGCGACATCGGCGGTTCGTCGTACTGCGCCGGTACCCTGGGCCGAGGCCGAGGTTCAACGTCCGCCGGTTGCACACGGAACATCCGCGTCGCCTCGAGCCTCATGACATCCTGCTTGAACACCCTGATCCTCGGTGCAACACCCAACAGCCCAAGGTGCAAAAGAAGCGATAACGCCAGACATATGGCGAATATTCTCTCCCCTTTGCCCATTCGCGAGGTCTCTCTCATCGTAACACCACAGATACTGCCGAGTACATCGATCTCCTCGAGTTAGCGTCAATCGCCCTCAATCTTCTTTCTTGCCTCCGCTGCATGACTGCTGTCCGGATACTTTTCGATCAGCTCGTTATAAAACTTTGTCGCCTCCGAAGGTCTGTTCATCTTCTCGAAACACCGGGCTGCCTTGAACAACGACAGCGGCGTCAGTTCTAGATCGTGGTAAAGCAACGCGACACGTAGATAAGCTTTGCTGGCGGCTTCAAAATCGTTTTTCGCCCAGTATATGTCACCGATCTCGATGTGGGCCTTTGCGGCGGTTCTCCCTTCATCAAGTTCGAGTACGCGCGATAGATGCGAAAGTGCCTCGTCGTATTCCTTCTCCCTTGAGAGGCACAATCCTACACCGTATTCAGCGTCGGCAGTGTAATAACCGTCCGGGAAATCTTTCAGAAGAGCTCCGAAACCCTTTTTCGCAGCATCTATCCTGCCGGCGTTCAAATAACATTGCGCCAGACGGAGCCCGGCCAGCTCCGCTTGCTGCGTCGTCGGTTTACCATTGGCGAGAAACGATTCGAGAACCTGCGCGGCAGCGTCGAACTCCCCCGTCCGGAAGAGGCGCTCTCCCAACCAGAGATACGTCTGCCCGGTGAGAGCTATCTCCGGGTGCGAGCGGACGACCTCGACGAGCGTTCGTACAGCGTCGTCGTGACGCTCAAGCTGCAGGTAAGCGTAACCGAGATCGGCAAGCGCGCTGCCGCGGTACGAGCTGGCCGCGTCCTTCTTGCCGACATTCTCAAGATTCGCAACAGCCTGTCCGTAGTCGCCCCGGAGAAGACAGGTCCGCCCGAGCGTGTAATATATTTCGTCGGCGCGGTCGGTATCCGGAAAATCCTTCAGAACACCCGAGAACGTCTCGATCGCTTCCTCCGTCCGTTCCGCCTCGAGGTACGCCAGAGCGAGACAGTACAACGCCTCTTCGCGCACCTTGGCCGTGCGCGTGCTGGACGCGATCTGTTCGTACGTCGCTATCGCCTTCTCGAGTTTCTCGCCCTGCAACGCCGCTCGTCCGCTGCGGAACATCGCCTCCGTCGCCCTCTTGTCGTCGGGATGTTTCTCGGCAAAACGTTTCAGCGCGTCAGCGGCAGCGGTATGTGCGTTCGCCTCCTCGTAGGCGCGTCCGAGGTTGTACAGAGCGTCTGCGGCAAACTCGCTTCCAGAATAGGCCCGCTCGACCTTCTCAAACGCGGCGGACGCGTCCGTGTAACGATGTTCATCCAGGTGCACCAGGCCGATCAAGAACAACGCGTCTCCGGCTATCGGCTCTTCGCCGCGGTCCGCGAGGAGCTTCTTAGCACTGTCGAGCGCGGACTTTTTGTCTCCCTTGAAGTATTGCGCCCAGCATACCTTGTATCGCGCCTTGTCCGCGAACTCGCCGGTGGACTCCACCGCAATTATCTGGTTATACGTTTTGATCGCGTCGTCGTACGAGCCCTTAGCCTGAAGACAGTTCCCTTTCAGGTATAGCGTGCCGGCGGTCCACCGGCTGCGCGGGAACTTCTCAAGCACCGTCTCCGCCTGAGCCATCGCCTCGTCGTACTGTTTGTCGTTGTACAGCGCCCACGCCTCGGCGTACGCCGCCTCGCGAGCCAGTGGGTTCGAGGAGAAACCAGCCGCAAGACTTCGGTACGTTTCTGCCGCTTGCTTGTACCAGCCCATTGAGTCGTACGTCTCCGCTGCTCGAAACAGACTCTCCGCACGAAGCGTCGTGTCGCTCGAATCCGTCGCAACCGCCATAAACTGTTCAGCCGCCTTTTCGGGCATGTCCTGCGCCGCATAAGACCTGGCAGCATGGAATCTCGCGTAACAGATCAGCTCGGACTTCGGAAACTCCTCGACCAATCTCATGAAGTTGGCCGTTGATTTCGCGTAATCCTGTTTCTCGTAGTGCGCCTTTCCAAGATAGTACATCGAAGTAGCCTTGATCTCGGGTCGGGCGCTTGATTCAACAAGCGCGCCGAACCTTTCTACAGCTTTATCGTACTCCTTCTTCCTGTACGGTATCTCCGCGAGCCTGAACCGCGCCTCGTCGGCTTTAGCGCCCGCGGGAAACCTCTTGATCTGCTCCTGATAGAAAGACGTGGCCTTCTCGTAATCCCCCAGAGCGTACCAGCACTCTCCCGCGCGGTAATGAGCAAGCTCAATGTTACCTCCTTCAGAGAAATCTTGAATGTACTTGGCGTACTCGCCGGCAGCCATCTCATACAGGCCGCGAGTGTATAGTCCGTCGGCGAAATCGAACTGTTCAGCCGCGTCGAGGGTGTCGGCGCAGGCAGGACAGACAGAGAACATCAGCGCACCGACGCAAGCGAGAAGAAGGCGAGAGCGCATGACGGCGTTCCGATTTCTTCTTGCGGTTTTCTCGCTCATCCAGTCGCCTGATTGTGCCATTAGTAGGACGGCTACCTCGTGCCGACCCTAACTCGCAGGGGCGTTGCTAAGTCCGCCTCGGCGGATCTTCGACCAGACCCCCGCCATACCTCCCAATTGTCGCCCCAGGGGCAAGACATTTCTCACGCTTAGATCAGGATCCGGTTGGGGTGTCTGCCGCTTCCGGCACTGCGGCCGTATCCGCTTTGAGAGCGGCGAACGAAACGTTCCAAATATCGGCTCTGGCGCAGGCGTTTAGCACTTCAACGGCCCTGCCGAACTGAGTCCTCTTGTCGCCCCTGATCTTCACTGCTTGACCCTTGAAGGTGGTCCCGATTCTGTCTAACAGATCCTGCAACGACGCCATATCGTATTGTCTCTGGTTGACGACGATCGTGCCGTCCTCGGCAATATTGATGATGATCTCGCCCGGCGTTCTGTCAGGCGGCACCGCCTCGGTTGCCGTCGGCACGACGATCCCGATTTCCTCCTCAAGCTGAGCGTAGATCGAAGTGGTCATGAAAAAGATCAGAAGAAGAAATATGACGTCCAGCATCGGCGTGATGGGAAGCCCCGCGCCCTCATCATGATGTTCCAGCCGGAAATTCATCGCTTTCCACCTCCCATCCGAGTCAGCGGCTCGACGAACTCAGCGCTCGCCGATTCGACAGCCGCCACGACCTTCTGGACCCTGCCGCGAAAGTAGAAGTAGAAAGCCATTATCGGTATTGCCACGATCAGTCCGGATGCCGTCGTGACAAGCGCCATCGATACGCCCCCGGCCAGCACTATCGGCTTGGCTATTCCCGGCTGAAACGCGATGCTGTTGAAAGCCCGGATCATTCCGAGCACGGTCCCGAGGATACCCAGCATCGGCGCAAGTGTCGCGATGTTCGAAAGGTAACCGACACGCTGCGCCAACGCCGCCGCAAGACGTGTACCCTCGCTCTGCATCGCCTCGACGACGACATACCGATCCTGACCGGCAACCTGAAGTCCGGCGCGCAGAACGCGCGATAACATTTCGCCCTTCTTATTGCAGAGCTGCTCGCACGCCTCAACCTCGCCTTCCTGTATCAGGGAGCGCGCTTGAACGATGAAGTGCTGCCACATCTGGCGCCGGGCACTGAGCGTGATGAAGAACGTGACGATCATCGCCACCGCCAACACCGACAGAACACCCAGCACGACCATGATCGGGCCGCCCGACTTGATCAGTTCCCACAACGTCATACCCGTTTCCGGAGGCATTTCCCCCGTCTCCTGAGCGGCCGCTATGCCATACGTGAGGAATCCGCCGAAGGCCCCAATCGCAGCCGCGCACCTGACCGCACTAGATTTCAACACCATACCGTCTCCCTCCTAGTTCACTATTGGACTGTCATCCTCGCCAGATCCGTTGCACGCAAGACCCTACCGGTATTTCGGGATAAAGGGAAGCACTCGTCCCTCTTCGTCCAAGCCATGCCGCTGTATGAACGGCTTCTGTTTCCCGCCCAGGTCGAACGGTTGTTTCTCGGCTTCAACCACGTACCCCCTTACCCTCTGATAGAACTCGCTCAGCATCTCCCGTTCGGCAGCGTCAGGTTCCTCGACGATCTCCGGCCTTATAAAAATAAGCAGTTCTCTGTCGTCAGCGTCGCGCTTCGTTGACTTAAACGCATGACCGATAAACGGAATATCACCGAAGAACGGGATCTTGTCAACGTTTTTCGATGCAGAATCAACACGCAGGCCGCCTATGACTATCGTGTCACCGCTTTGCACAAGAACCTTGGTGGTAACGGAGTTCAACGTTTTGACCGGAACCGTCGTGTCGAGGCTGCCCGACTTGATGTCCCTCATTTCCGCGGAACTGTCCTCAGCCTGTATCTCCATCTCGACCCAACCGTCCTCGTTGATCCTGGGCGTTACGTCAAGCGTGGTGCCTACGTCGACGAACTGGACCCGCATAGGTATTACATACCTGCTGTAATACGGTGTCTCGCCCTCGCCGCCGCCGACACCGCCGTAGCCGCCACCGTAACCACCTTCTTGATATGGTTCCCTCGTAACGTTCTGGAAGGTGGCGATTTCGCCGTCGTTCACCAACACGCGCGGGTTCGCCAGGATCTCGGCATCAGCGTCCGTCGCCAGCAGCTGTATCACCGCGCTGAGACGAGATGCAGCTTCCCCTATAAACACACCCTGGCTCAAACTCAACGCCTCCGCAACCGTGCCGCGCTGAAACACCAGCGGTGTGTCGCCCATATCGTCGATGTACTTCCAGTCGATCCCAAGCTCTCTCACACGCCTCGTGCTCGCGGTCAGAATGTACGCCTCTATAGACACCTGGGGAAGCTTCTTATCCCATTTCTGTACAAACTCGCGGGCTTCCTCCAGGCGCTCAGGGATCGTGTCGACACTGACCTGCCGCGTCCGTTCGTCCACCGTGACACGGCTGGCATCCGGCAGGATCGATTCAAGCATCGACTCTATATCGTCAGCTTCAGCGAACTTTATCGAGAACGTTTCCTTGGCGGTCTCAACGTCCAGCTTGGCTACCATCGCTTCGACCCTCTGTACGCGCTCATGAATGTCTGTCACCAGGATCTGGTTCGTGCGAGGGTCGAACTGAGCCGAGCCGCGCTCGGACAGTATCGGCTGGACGTCATCGAGCAGGTCTTCCGCCTGCGCATACTTGAGCTCGAACGCCTTAGGTTCGAGCTTGACGTCGAGCGATTCCATCACCTTTTTCATATACTCGATGTTGTCTTTCGTGTCGATCACCACCAATTTCCCGGTTCTCGGGTCGGCGATGAGCCTGCCTGCCTCGGACTGCAGCGTGCCCAGCACCTGATGGATGTCCTGAAGATCGGCATGCTCCACGACCAGTTCTTCCCTGACGAGTTCGCCGTATTCCCGCAAGTAATATTCGTCTCGGGTGGACACGTACAATATGTTCCCTTCTTTCTCGTAATAGAACCCGTTGATCTCCAGCACCTTCAGCGCATCGCTGACGGAGATGTTGCTCAACCATGCCGTGACGTTTCCCTTCACCTCCGGCGTTATCATGATTGTCCAGCCGGTGGTTAACGACAACTGCCCGAGGAAGTTCTGGACCTCCATGTTCTCCGCCTGAAGCTTCAGTATCTTCTTGCCTTCATCCGGTATCCGGGGGTAGTCTACCGGATGGGTCTTGAATACCTCGAAATTCTTTTCTCCACCCTGTGCGCTGGCCCGCGCGCCGCCGCCGGTGATGCCTCCGCCCGCGAGCGAAGGCCTGCCGGGGGCCGCCGCTCTCGCCGGCCGCCGGGCCTCGGTGGCCGCCGGCCGCTCCCGCCCGGCCTGACGCGCGCCCTCAATCCCTACCGTGCCGCGCCGAGCCCCCTGTTGGAGAGTGGAACGTTGCGGAGAATAAGGCGTCTGCCGCTGAGCCTGCGCGACGGGGACGAGCGTTGCGGCAGCGACGAAAAAGGTGAAAGCAACCAATCCCGCCATCACGACCCGCCGATCGAGGCGCCCTCCACAATGGATCTCCCCAGTACAAAATGCCCGACGCACACGAGCTGATCCCCTGCGTCTGTCTATCCTTTTGTCCAGCGCGTTCATCCACATTTGTCTACTACCCTCCTCACTTTGCCGGGCACGCATCGCATACGTTGCGCGCTCCATGCAGACTGACAAGTCTCGCCTTAACTTGCTTGCTCCCGAACCGAACACCTTGACCGGCTTTTACCTGAAGCATCGCCGGCCTCTCAGTACGACACCTTGATCGTCTCGCCTCCGTATGAAAGAACGATGTGATTGAAAGTAAAAGAGGAGAGGATGAGATCTCTGACCTTGTCGCCTTTCTCGTAAACCCTCTCTGTGTTGTTCGTCTGATCCTGAATGATAAACTTGACCTGATCGCCTTCGCTGATAGCTGCAACCACTTTGAGCCCCTTAATTTTCTGGTCCAGGCTCGTCTTCTGGGGAGGAGGTTTGGGTTTCTTGACGAGAGGCTCCCACAGCCGCTGGTTGCCTTCTATGTCTTTCTGAATCTCCTTGTAGTCGAGCTCGGTAGGCGGTTCGGCGACAGCCAGGCCGCCTGCGCCCCCGCCCGCCGCCAGCTTCGCTGGAGCTGCCGTCCGCACGCTCTCATAGGGATCGTTCGCCATCTCGTAGATCAACCATACGCCCAGCAGGACGACAACAATCCCCAACCACCTGGCTATCGACAAAAGTCTGGCCGCAGATTTCATCCTTCTTCCGGCTCCTCTTCCGACTCTTCCTCGCCTGTCTCGAGCTGAACCATACGCACATCATCAACGAGCGCCGCCGACTTGGGTAAATGGAAAAGGAGCGTCACGCGCAAAGTGCGTTTCGCACCGCCCGGCTCGCCCAGGGTCGTGAACGTCTGGGTATACACGCGCATCGCTTCCGATTCCACCGACACGCCAGCCTCCTCATAGTATGTCTCGGTCGCCATGTCCCGCACCTGGAGTGAGACCCAGCCAGAAATGCGCTGCACGTGCCACGCTATCTGATAACTGGCTGCGGGCTCAGCCTGGATGTCCTGCCAGAGAGCGCTACCCTTTACCTCAGCTTCGACCCTCGCAGCGGCAGAACCCGAAACCGCCCGTCCGGTCGCACGAGCGGTGGTGACGCGATACCCGTCCCACGAATCGGGATACTTGCCGGGCCCCCTGCCTGCGCTCCACCATTCCATATCGCCGTTCGCCAGGAGGTTCCGCTCCGGTTCGTTTTCTAAAGGACTCTCGGGCACCTGCTCGGCCTTCTGAACGGCCTCGTCACGTCCAACCGGCACGAGAATCTTGCTGACCTCCATTCTCCCGTTGAGCACGTTGTCAGCCTTCCTGCTGACGGTCAGGCTCTCCACGCGAAACAGCTCGGTCGACCTCTGCAGGTCGGCAAGGAAACGCGCCAGGTTCGTGACAGGTCCTGCAATGTCCATATCCACGAAATAGCGCTTGTGGAACTTGTGCGATTCCGTCGACCCTTCCCTTATTACGGGTGCTGCAAGTCGCGACCGGGCGCTGATCGCGTTTATCTCCTGCATCAGCTCGTTTCTGACAGACTCGTCGGAGCTTTCCTGCGCCAGCAGCTGTCTGTACTCGTCAAACTGGGCGTTGACCTCCTCCTGCATCTCTAGAATCGTGTTCAGGAACCCGATTCTGGCGGTTTTCGCCTCTATCTGGCCATCGAGCCACTGCCAGTCCGACATAATCGGTTTGACCATTATGAAACAGAGCACGCAAACCACAAAAAGAAAAGCCGTCACCGCCGCAAGCCGCTGCTCGCGTGCGGACAGTCTCTGTGATAATGACAACAGCGGCATTCTGTTCTTTAACCCTCTTGTCGAGGCGTCTCGCCTTCATCCTCGACGCTCTCGGCCGCGCTCATAGGAGCGTCTATCTCGAAGCGTATCACCGTGACATTCTCCAATTTTTGATCACGGGTGCTTCCGAGCTCCGCCCTCGCAAGTGCCTCAACGGCGGAACCCCGCAATCGTCTGGCAAAGTCGAACGCAAGCTCTCTACCGTAACACTGCCCGGTTATGGAGACATTCTTGTCCCGCACAAATCTAACCTCCTCGACGACGAGCCCCTCGGGCGCCAGTCGATGGAGCTCTCCCAATACTTCAAGAGCGGAGTTCCTACGGCTCAACTGGCGGCTTATCGCGTCGACGCGCGCCTTTTTCTCCTTCACGCGTTGGGCCGGTTGCTCCATCCGCGCGATCTGCCCGTCAAGAAACCCCACGTAGTTTCGCTTGTCTCCAAGCTTGTTGTTGACAATGAGATACGCCATCATGAGAACCAAGCACCCGAGCGCCGCCGCTACAAGACCAGCCTTTCTCTTTCCCTGACTTTCCGTTCTCTCCAACACGCGACGCGGGATCAGGTTCAGGTCGAGCGCAGGTTGCTCGAGAGCCGACAGAGCGAGACCGGCCTGGACGCCGTAGCGCCAACCTTGATCCTCTATTTCGCAAGCCCGCTCAACAAAATCGGCCTTGCCAACATCCAGACCAACAATAGCCGCCAGCTTTTTCGCGACCTCATCCGGCCTCTCGACGGCACCCGAGAGCAGCACGCGTTCCACGGTCTTGCCGCCGGTCTCGCGGGAATATGTCTCGAGGCTGTTCCGAAGCTCCGCAGCGATCTCCTCGGGTGTGGCGGACGGCGCCCGAAGGTGCGCCACCCCTCGCGTGAACGACACGCGACCCCCTTCAGTCACAAGCACATCCGTTCCGAAATCGTTGACATCGAGCAGCACCGTCGGGCCGGTCGGCAACGGCTTCGTGCCGAACACGAACGCGTTGAAAAGGGCAAAACAGCTCACACCGACGTACGCCGGCTCGACGCCGGCCTTCGCCAGGAGCGAAATCGCCCTGTCCACCACGTCTTTGTGCGCTATCGCCACGAGCACCTTCGACGACCCGTCGGGCAACTGTTCCAGTATCGCCTCGTCCACCTCCAGTTCATCAGCGCTGTAAGGCACGAACTCCTCGACCTCCAGCCGCGCTATCCGGTGGATCTCCCTCGGGTCCACTGACGGCAACGTGACGACGCGTGTGGTTATCTCGTTACGCGGCACAGCCACGTTCAACTCGATGCTGCGCACTTTCTCTTCCGCAACGAGCTCGCGAAGCACCGCCGCAATCTCCTCTTCGCCGCGAGGCTCCGGAATGGGCCGCGTCACCGCCGTTTCCACGACCCGACCCGAACCCGACCGGGTGACCCTCACCATGGTCACGAATTCAGGTCCTATCGTCAGCCCGACACCCGACTTTCTACCCATGCTGTAAAACCTCACATAAACGGGCTCGAAACGATGATCGCCGACCACGGGCCGCGCTGTCACCAGCCTCTCTGTACTCTGTCATCGGTGCAATAATTGTGGCGCCGCAGAACATCTAATCTTCTCTCCAAGACACTACGTCGAAGCTATCCCCGCTGATCTGCAGGACTGCCGCGATTCTTGCGGTCGCTCTCGACCCGCCCTTGCTCGCCGCAACTCGAATGGTGTAATAATCCGATCCCAACTTACAGTACCTGGTTAGAGAGGACATCTTCTCCGCGGAAACCTTCAGACTCGCCCTCATCTTCTCGAACGTCTCCCATTTCCCGTCGTCCTTCGTTCCGATCGTACCGTCTTGACCCGCCCTGAGCGCAACAATCTTCTCGGCGAGATTCCGATCCAGGTCCGGGATAGCCTCTATGACCTCCGCCGGAGCGCTGTTAAGATCTATCCTGCCGTCGCCGTACACAGTCAGCAGGTCCCTGATCCCAGTTTCCCCTTCTTCCTCGCCGTACCACATCTCAGGCTTCATCTCTTTCAGGCCGAGAAGTTCCTCCGGCAGTCGGAACACTGTGTCGTCATCGGTCCGCGCTTTCAGATCCTTGCCCAGACGCTTGCTAATGATTTCCCGGGCCAGGCCTCCCCTGAGCGGTTTGAGATTCCGGATCAGTTGCTGCGGCGCGAGATTGACGTTGATCTTGCCTTCCTCCGGTATAACCTCGCACCTGACCTCGTCTTCTCCACCCTCTTCTTCTTGCCTTTCTTTCCTACCCTCGCCGCCCTTATCGTCAGGGAGTTCAACTTCGCCTTCTTTACGGTACTGAATCAACTCGATCGCCTTCTCATAAAGAGCTGTCTCCGCCTTGTAGAACGAACGGATATTCGCCACGGTGTACGCGGTCGCCTTTGTCTCCAGTCGAACCCGGTAAGCATACCCCAACGATATGACGGTCAGACAGACCAGAACCCACAAAGTGAAGATCAAAACCGATCCGCTTGCACCCGCAGAGTTCCTCCCGCCGCGAACCGTCATCTCAGTCCCTCCTTCGGAGGTCCCTTGCCCGGTTTCAGGGGCATGTGCACGGCGGTGTCGAACCGCCTGATCTCCGAGCGCTTTCCTTCGCCACGCAACTTAAGAACGATCCGGATATCACCCGGCATACCGAACCCTTTCTTGCAAACCGGTACCCACTGCTCGCCCCACGAGTAATGAAAGTCCAGGGAGTCAACGTTGGCCGCGAGGATGCACCGCCACGGTTTGTCCATCTCGATTGGCCGTTCCCTCTTGCCGCGCGCCGCCGTCTCCTTTTCCGTGGGTATACTGCCGGTGACTACCTCTTCCTCCCGTTTCAAAACGTACCCGCGACCGCCGGGAGCTTCATCCACGTAATAAGAGACTTTCAGTATCCTCGCTTCCCGATCCTCTCCCGGCTCCAGCGGAGGCCGAACCGTGTAAAACTCCAGTCTATCATTCTCCCTGTCGCCGCTGCGGTCATCTTCGCCCAAAAACAGATGGCCCGCCTCCGCAAACGAGCACCGCAACTCTTTTGACATAAGCGTGAGCGCCACACGGGCATCCTGGAACACCTGCGTGTCTCTCTCACCGAGCCGCCACACTTGCGCGCCGGTGCTGAAAGCGCCGTAAACCGCGGTCATCACTACGGAGAAAAGCGTCATCGCCACTAGAAGCTCGATAAGCGTGAAACCTTTACGCGCCGACACCAGGTTTTCTCCCGTCCGTCTTTAGCTTTTCAGCGTCCACCGGCACCATGGTCTCAGCCGACACGCTGTAGCCGGCTCCCCTACGTGTCCACGATACCACCACCGACGTTTTCACAAAGGGTATCGGTTCTCGTTCTTTCGCCTGCTTGGGTTTTCCCCGCAACATCTGTGTGAGCGAGCCTCGTTTCGACGGCAGCCCTCTGGGCTCGGGCTTTGTCTTATCTTCGGGCGGGCCGGCGGGCTCGACCATGATGATTTCCACAGTCCGGGTCCAGCCAAACTTCGCGTACTGGTCGCCGAAGTCTCCATGTTCCTGGCCCTCTTCCGACAAGCCTGCCGCTCGCGACTCGGTCATCGCCTGCTGGCAGAGAAAACCCGCCATTGTGAAGTCCTGTGTCAGCCCTCGCGCCTGGGTCGCCGCGGACAACGTTCTCATGACTGATAGGGCTCCTATCGAGAAGACCACCAACGACACTATCACCTCGACGAGAATGTAACCTCCAGCTGCTCTATCTCGCTTGAAAACCATTCTTGCCGTCTACTCCGTCACCAGCCTAAGCCCATGGCGCAAAACAGTGCCAATCTACTCACTGGGTGTGCCACGTCCCTACATTTCCTTGATTATTACCATCCCCTCGTCCGTACCTGTCTCTATGATGAACGATCTGTGCCTCACGTCGTCACGCAGCCGCAACCTCGACTCATCAACAGCCCCGTTCGGGTAGAACGTGACGTAATCCGTGCGGGTCTTGCTGTCACGGCTGGCCTTTACGTTCCAGAAGCTAACCCCTTCAGGGAGCGACCTCGGCCGACCGGCGTCCGTGTCGAGATTGACAAATCTGGCAGGAAACTCCATCGGGTCTTCGCGGTAGCTCAGCCAGTACGTGTTTTCCCGTCCGTTGAAGTTCACCCGAAACTCGCGTTCTTCCATGATCGCCCGCTCCTGCGCGTGCCTGATGCTCGCGGTGATGTCCTTGTACGCGCTTCTTATACGCAGATTCGTGTACGAGCTCCGGAACAGCGGCGTCATCACACCGAACATGATCGCCAGTATGGTGACGACCACCATCAGTTCCAGCAGCGTCATTCCACTGCTACACGTTCGGCGGCAAGACGTCATCGTCCGTCCCCTCTATACCATCCGGTCCGCGCGATCTGAGCGTGAACTCCTCCCCCGAGGGCTTGTAAATATAGTCGTTGCCCCACGGATCTTTCGGTGTACTGCCGCCCTGGATATACTTCCGGTCGCTCGTCACGAGTTCGCTCAGGCTGTTGGGATATCTCCCTTTGTCCAGCTCAAAAAGGTTGAGCTGTGTGCCAAGAGTCGCTATATCTCCCTGGGCCGCTTTGATGCGCGCTTCACGCGACCTTCCAACAAAGCTCGGCACCACCATACTCGCCAGTATCCCGATGATAATCACGACGAGCATTATCTCGATCAAAGTGAATCCCGACTGGCTTTTCATCCTAAGTCACCTCCGTCCTCTTGCGCCGTCCGGCGCGTTGCCGCTCGACTATGCCGCCACTGTGACACGGCGTGGCGGGTTCAAGTGCTGTCAGCTTGTTGCTGCAAACTCCAGCTCGTGATGTCATCGCCGCCCCCTTCTACCCCGTCCGGTCCGTAAGAAATGAGGTCGTACCCGGCCTTGACGTGCTGTCCAGGAAAGCGGTACGCGTACCCATTGCCCCACGGGTCCACAGGGACGTCCGACGATTTCAAGTACTTCCGCTCGGTCGTGATGAGCTCTTTCAGGCTAACTGGGTAGCTGCCTCTGTCCGCCCTGAATGACTCCAGCGCCTCGCACAGCGTCGCAATGTCGGCGCGGGCTGCTGCGTCGCGCCGCCCGTACGACGGGAGTCTACGGACGAAGGTAGGCACGGCAATGGCCGCCAACAGAGTTACCATAGCAATAATACTTACAACCTCAACCACTTTAAGCTCAACGCGGTATCTCGTGGCAAAGCGGATCAACCGCTCCGGCTCGTTATCCGGTAAGTCCCGATCACGTTTCATTGTATATAACTGCTGACGTTGAATATGGGCAACAGCATAGCTATCACGAGAAACCCGACGAAAAACGCCATCACTATGATCAGCGCCGGCTCCAGAAGCGACGTCATCGCGCTCACTGCTCGGTCAACCTCGCCGTCATACACGTCGGCTATCCTGTTGCACGCCTCGCCCAACTTCCCGCTTTCCTCGCCGATGGCGAGCACGTTCACCACGCTGAGCGGGAAATGTTCCCTTCTTCTCAACGCCTCGTTAAGGCTTTCTCCCTCACTGATGTCATCGTGTATCGAATCCACCTCCTGCGCAAGCGCCCGGTTCGTCAACGTGTCAACCACAATGCGCAGCGCCGACAGGATGGGCACGCCGTTATCTATCAATGTGCCCAGGGTTCGTGTGAACTTCGATATCTCGACCCGCTGCACCACTGGACCGAACACCGGAGCCTTGAGCAACCCTTTGTCGACCTGAAACCTCCCTCGAGACGTCGCAACGTACCGGCGCACCGCGAAGATAACGAATGCGATGGAGCCCAGGATCAACCACCACCAAGCACTCATGAAACTGCAGATAGCCATCACTATGCGCGTAGCAACAGGCAAGGGTGCGTTCAACCCGTCGAAAAAAGTCATCAGCTTCGGGAAAACAAACGATATCAGCACGAAAAGGGCCGTGAAACCCACCACGACCAGGAACGCCGGGTAAATCAAAGCGCCGATAACCTTGTTGCGCAAATTCTCGCTCTTCTCACCGAACGCGGCTATGCGCAGCAGAACCTCTTCGAGCATCCCACCGGTCTCGCCCGCACGTACCATGTTCGGGTACATCGCCGGGAACACCTTCGGATGGTCTGCGAGGCATTCCGCGAGCGTTCTCCCCTTCTGGACGCCGGCGCGGATCTGCCTCATAACCTCCGCCATCTTTGGGTTCTCGGTCTCAGTGATCAGGGTGTTCAGAGCGCGCAGAAGCGGCAGCCCGGCGTTCGTCAGGTTCGCGAGCTGGCGGAAGAACAGGTTTACATCACGCTGTCGGATCTTGTGAAAGCGTCGAACCGCCGGACCATTTCCCGCGACATCCTGCTTACGTTCGGCGACCGCCAGAGGATGATATCCCATTTCTCTGAGCCTGTTGACCGCGGCCTGCTGGCTATCGGCTTCGAGAACGCCGGTAACCGTCTCGCTTGGGTTTCTCTTGACCTCGTACTCGTACAGTGGCATCCTACGTCTCTGCTGTCTCGAGTTCGGACAGGAACTCGCTTTCTCTTGCTACCTTGAGCACCTCTTCGAACGTCGTTATCCCTTTGACAATGCGCTCCCATCCGTCTTGGAGAAGCGTTCTCATGCCCAGGGAAAGCGCCTCTTTCTTTATGATATTCCCCGGGGCTCTCTCCACGGTCAACCTCTTTATGTCCGGCCAGAAAGGCAGTATCTCGAAAACCGCCTCGCGTCCTCTATAGCCGGTTTGGCGGCACCTATCGCAGCCTTCGCCGCGATAAAACGTGGCGTCCCGCCAGTGCTCAGGATCAACGCCGACGCTCCTGAACGCTTCGTCACCCGGCTTGTAAGCGACCTTGCAGTCGTTGCATATGATGCGCACCAAACGCTGGGCGATGCACGCGACAACCGTCGAGGAGAGAAGGAAAGGTTCCACGCCCATATCAACGAGCCGGGTTATCGCACCGGCGGCATCGTTCGTGTGGAGCGTGCTGAACACCAGGTGACCGGTCAGTGCCGACCGGATGGCGGCCTCCGCGGTCTCGTAATCGCGTATCTCCCCGACGAGCATTATGTCCGGGTCGTGACGAAGCATGGACCGGAGCCCGCGTGCGAAATCGAACCCGATCTTCGGCAGCACCTGCATCTGGGTAATCCCCCCGAGCTGGTACTCGATCGGATCCTCGATGGTGATAATCTTTCTGTCAACCGAGTTGAGTTTGTTAAGGCTCGCGTACAGCGTGGTGGTTTTGCCGCTGCCTGTGGGTCCGGTAACCAGTATCATTCCGTGCGGTCTATCTATCAGCTTCTCGAAAAGGTCGAGGTCCTTCCTGGAAAAACCCAGCTTCTCGAGGCTCAAAAACATGCTGCTGCGGCTCAATATCCTGATGTTGACCGTTTCGCCGTGCGGCGTAGGCAAAATGGACACTCGCAGGTCGTACTCGTCGGCACCAAGATTGACGCGGATCTTGCCGTCCTGCGGCAGCCTTTTCTCCGCGATGTCGAGATCGGCCATTATCTTCACCCGCGACACGATGGAGGAGTGAAACTCGCGTATTGTCGAAGGGATGGACGCCCGATGAAGCACCCCGTCTATGCGGTATCTCACTCTCATGTCGCGTTCGAACGGTTCGATGTGAACGTCGGTAGCACCATTTCGTATAGCCTCCACCACGATCTGGTTGACGAATTTGATCATGGATGGGTCGAGAGACGCGTCGTCAAGATCTTCGGCAGGATGCTCGTCCAGTACGACGGTTCTGCCTTCGCTCTCGGCTTCGCTCAGTATTCTCTCGACCGTCTCGGCCCCTATACCGTAATACCGCGTTATGGCTTTGGCTATCTCGGTCGGGCTGGAAACCACCGGTTCGACGCGCCGTTTCAGAACGAGCCGCAGTTCGTCGAGAAGATGGGTGTCCTGCGGATCGCACAGGGCGACGCACAGGATACCGTCGCGCACCTCGACCGGCATGAAACTGTAGTGCGTGACAAACCGTGCCGGAACCTCGTCGATAAGCTGTTTGTCTATGAGATGCGTTGAAACCCTCACGTAGCCGAGTCCGAGAAACTCTGCCAGCGCCTGATAGAGGTGTTCCTCGGCAACATACCCCAAACCCGTAACAGCCTGCGTAAGCAGGATGCCCGCACGCCTAGTTTCTTCGCGACTCTCCTCAAGCTGTTCGCGGGTCAGCAGATCCCGTTCGACGAGGAAGTCCTCGAAAGAGGTTCTATTAACCATGATTTGCGTTCTCCACGCGAGTACGTTCGCCGGCAAAAGATTGCCGGTACCCGCGGTCAAGTGTCATGAATCTTGGGTCTGTAGGGAAGCATATCACCTCACCAAGCGCGGCGTAAGGAAGACAAGAAGACCGTTCGAACCATCGAAATTCGGGATCACGAGCGCCTCGCCGATCTTCACTCTGGCACGTCCCTCGGCGGTGAAACTCGCGAACCCGGGGCTGGCCGTGTCCGGTTCACCCACGATGTAGTTCAGGTCGATGTTATAGCTGAAACAGACCCGCCCCTGCGTGTCTATCCCTTCAAGGTTCGCACTTAGCCTCCGCCCCAGATCTCTGTACTCAACGGCCGCGACTGTTTCTCCCCTGCTGCTCGCATTCCTAATCTGAGCAGGAAGCCGCTTGCTCGAATAGATCGAACCTTGTTCCCTGTCCGATAACAGACAGACACCACTGTGCAGCACCGCAGTCTCTCCGAGCTCTCTCATGGCCACAAGAGCCTTCGGGACGATGGTGCCTCCCGGCGACTCGCTCTCCGTCTCACGAAGGAACTTCCACCACCCATCCAGAGCCGCCGGTGAACTGAGTTCCACCTTGATAGTGGTCTCTTCCAATCGCACCGGGACATCGATCCGGTAGATCGTCTCGGTTCTGCTGATCTGTCTCAGTGCAGGCGCCTTCCTCGCTACCGGCGCGCGTTGTTGCGCAGACGCGGCAACCGCCGTCAACACCAGCAGCAATGCGGACATAATCCCAGGCCATGCGAGCAGCCGGAACACGGCGCCGGCGGATTTCACCGCTGAGCACCCACAGTCGCTGATTTGCTCCCCTCCGCAAGACTTGCGCGTTTCCCTCATTGTGTCTCTCCTTTCAAGCATGATCCGCCTCGTCCGCCCTTTCGAGATCTGTATCACCCGACGTGCCATTGACGAATTGCCGACGCTTGATCTACCTGTCGCTCTGCCTCCTGCAACGTCGAGGCGCCGCCCGCTCTCACCATCCCAATCGCTTCGGGATCGCAGGCCGCCTCACGTCGCGGCAGCAAGCATAAGTTTGTTAATACGCGACTGCGCTTCGGACGCTCGCATGCTTTCCGGATAGCTATCAAGCACGAACTGGTACTCACGTCGTGCCAGCCGCATGTCCTTGATCTGGTCGCGGAACACGTCACCTATAGCCATATGCGCAAAAGCTGCGGCGTCGTTCCTGGTGCATCGCGCGATAACTTTCCTGAGCGCCTCAATACGCTGTTCGTCCGAGAGCCTGTCCACGGAAACGCCCGAGGCATATTCCCTACCGTACCACTCGATCGCGCTCATCTCATCGAGAGCAAGTTTTGCCACGACGGTGTTCGGATACACATGTATGATCTTCTCGTACCGCCCGAACGCCTTCGCGCCGCTCTCCTGGTTTGCCTCCAACAAGAGGGATATCGGCTTGAACCCGTACCGCGCACTCTGGTCGAGCATCGCCAGCCGCGTTTCGACCTTCGGCCGCACACCCATTTCATCAACGGCATCGGCGTAGCTTGAGGCAAGCTGGTGGTACATCTCACGCGCAGCCCCGAAATCTCGCAGCTCGTCGAAGTACAGGTCGCTCAGTTTGAGCGCCGCTTCGGGCGCGTGCGCTCCCTCGGGAAAACGCTCCAAAAGTGACCAGTACGCTGCCGCCGCGTTGTCGAACTCACCCATTTCCAGACAGGTCTCGGCCAGGTTGAATTGAGCCTGTTCCGTTCGCTCCGCCGTCTCGTCGAGCAGCGCCTTGGCCAGTACCGCCTCGTACTGTCGGACAGCCTCCGGGTAGTCCGCGAGTTTCTCCTTGGCGAGGAATGCAACCATCTGGCGCGCGTTTGGCGCAAAAACGCTGCCGGGATACGTTTCAAGTAGCGTCTCATATGTCCTGCTGGCGTCCGCGAAGTTGCTCGCGAGCACCTCCCTGTCGCCGGTCCGTGCGAGGTACAGCGCCTGCTGCTCTTCGTTGTTCAGCGTCATTGCGTCTAGCAACACCTCCTCAACCGCTGATAACCTCGCGAATAAGCTGCTCTTACCTTCAGCCACCAGTTGCACCTTGAGTGCGCCCAACTGGTCGAGCACCTGCTCCGACTCAATGGCCGCCACGAGAGCCTCCAGATGACGCGCATCTCGCGCGAGCTTCGTATAGTGAGGGCTGCGCAACCCGCCCAATATCATCGCGGTCGAGCCTATAAGCACACCGAGCAACAGCGTACAGAACGCCACCGCGGCTTGACGAAGGGGAAAAGGTACCCACAGAGGACGTGCAAACGGCGCGCCGGCGTCGCCAAGCTCGATTCTGCCCCGTACCATCGCCGGGAACAGCTCCTCGAAACGTTCCGGATACTCCACCGCTTCCGGTACGCTGTCAATGAGCCGCAACGTCTCCCTGCGGCTCGCAGTCTCCCTGGCGCAACGCGGACACCTATCCAGGTGGGCTTCCAGCCGCGCGCGTTCTCCCTCATCCAACTCCCCGTACAAATATGATGCTATGAGCCTTCTTGTCCTGTAGCACCGCAGCATACGTGTCACCTCCCCATGAAGTCCCGACGAACATCGTCAAGTTCGTTGCGCAACTTGCCGGTTGCCCTGAACAGGTGTGTCTTGACCGTCCCTTCAGTACAATCCATAACATTAGCTATTTCTTTCAACGATAACCCCTGATAATGACGTAAAATGAATACAATTTTCTGTTTCTCGGGCAACTGGTCAACCGCTGTGTGTATTAAGACTCCCAGCTCCGAATCCGACGCGTGATCCGAAGGTTCCTTTACCCTGAGACGCTCGTCAACTACCTCTCTCCCTGCTTCCCTGAGTTCTTCTGTGGCAACAAAAACCGGCATTCGGCCGCGCCGCCGCAGATGGTCTATCGACATGTTCGTGGCAATACGCAGCAACCACGACTTGAATGAACCTGTGGGTTTCCAAGTGCTGAGCGACCGGAATGCCTTTACGAAAACCTCTTGCGCAATGTCGAGGGCGTCATCTCTGTTCTGAACGAATCTGTAAGCTACAGCGTAAGTTATTGACTGGTACCTCCTTACAATTGTATCGAACGCGGCGGAGTCACCTCTTACCGCCTGTCGAACGAGCAGTTCATCCTCGTGGGGGGTCCCCGAAGCCGACCCGTTATTTTTCACCATTAGAAGAACGCCTTAAACACCCGCCGCGTTGACAAGAAACCCAGCGTAATTACGCGTCTCATGTTGCCCCGGCGACTTCCGTGTCGAGCCTCTGCAAGAGCCTTCTGACTTCTGCTTGGTCCGGGTTCAATTCGAGCGACTTTTCGAGAAGCGCACGGGTCTTGTCTCTGTCTCCCTTGAGGTGCGCGACCGACGCGAGCGCATTGAGCAGCCCCGGCGTCTCACCGACCCACCGAATCGCCTCATGGGCTCGACGCTTCGCCTCGTCGTACTGACCCGCTCTTATAAGCGCGTGGACGAGCCGCTCGCGAGCGAGGGCGTACCGAGGAACGCGAAACACGGCTTCCGAATACCGCTCAACCGCTTCCTCTCTCTCTCCGTGTATCTCGCATGCCAGGGCGTAGTCCATGT
>Ga0180437_10001979_pt1 | contig 34004 bp, 26 predicted proteins | sample SS_ome_4_FD_132410 | JGI IMG/M metagenome (GOLD analysis project Ga0180437, IMG submission 132410) | Hypersaline lake sediment archaeal communities from the Salton Sea, California, USA - SS_3_D_1 metaG | ecosystem: Environmental > Aquatic > Non-marine Saline and Alkaline > Hypersaline >... | reverse complement strand
CGAGTCGAGCAGCGGCAGGATGTGCGGATGGTTGAGGTTGGCGGTGATCTTGATCTCGCGCAGGAACCGCTCGGCGCCCAGCGCGGCGGCCAGCTCGGGGCGCAGCACTTTCATCGCTACCTGCCGCTCGTGCTTGCGATCGTACGCCAGGTAGACCGTGGCCATGCCGCCGCTGCCCAGCTCCTGCTCGATCGTGTAGCGTGAAGAAAGGGTCGTCTTGAGGCGTGCCAGTTGGCTTTCCATGGGCGATCTCCCGTCCGGGATTTCAGCCACAAGGTATAGATCGCTCGGTGGTCAGACCAGGTATTGGAGATCGTGGGCTGGAGAGATCTGTGGACCACAGGATCGACAGACCATTCGGATCGAGAGTGTGGTCGCTAGTTATCGGCCACAGTGATCATGATGAATCGAGACGTGGATCTTCTCGGTTCACATCTCACACCAGCGTCGTCGTCACGTCATCCCCCGCGCCCGCGCCCTCGTCCGCGGCTACAACGAGGCGGAGCATAGGAATCGCGGGCGCGGGCGCGGGCGACGGCGATGACGAGGCGACGACGTCTGAGGATTCTTCTTAGGGGACCCATCGGGCCGCTGAGCAGCCTCAAGACCATGATGGCCTGGTACTAGCCGCCAGCCATTCCGAATTCAGACGATCCATTGATTGAGTATTCAACCACTCACGGATCGTCGAGCTCTCGAATTCCCGAATGCGGGATTCCCAGCGCTACTCCCGTCCCAACGAGTCCGGCCGTCCCGGCTCTCTGAGCCGCTCCTCGATCTCGGTCCAGACCTCGGCGAGGTATGCCGGATCGTCCATGTGACGGCGTCCGAATTCGAGCAGGTCGTCCTCGCTGAGTCCCCGTCGTGCGAGGATGGCGCGGGCGCTCTCCGACGCCGCGACGGAGTCCTCGGCAAGCTGCGCCGCCAGCAGGATCTCGACGTAGGTGTCGACATACTCCTGGCGGCTGATTCCCAGCGCTTCGTCGGCCTCGTCGCGCCCACAGCTGGTGACAGACAGCAGGGCGCCCAGGGCCAGGACGGCCCCGAGCGCCCTGCGTGCGCCGTGAACGCGAAGCCGGGTCAGCGCGATGCCGCCTTGGCGTCGGCGTTCGAGTAGCGGTAGAAGAACCACAGGACCAGCGGGAAGACCAGGAGCCCGAGCAGGCCCTGGATCAACGGGCTACTGATGATCGTCGGCAGCGCAATGTTAGCGACGATCAACCCGGCGATGATCACCCCCATCAGCGCTTCACCGGCCACGAATCCGGAGGCCACCAGGATACCGGTGTTCGTGGCGCGTTCCATCGCGTGGTCCGGGTACTTCTTCGCCATCAGTATCTTGTCGACGATCCACTTGAACACGCCGCCGACGAAGATCGCGAAGGTGCTGTAGATCGGCAGGTACATGCCGACGGCGACCAGCATCGGTGAGGGTGCCCGGACCAGGATGAGCATGACGCCGAACAGCATGCCCGCCAGGAAGAGCGGCCAGACCATCTCGCCACCGACGATGCCCTGGCTGACCAGCGCCATGAGGCCGGCCTGCGGTGCCGGCAGCGCCAGACTCGGGTCGGCGCCCGGAGCGCCAGCGAATCCGTAGGCGCGGCCCAGCAGCCAAAGGGCGACCCCGAGCGCCGGCGCGGCGAAGACCACGGCGATGAGCTCGCCCCTCTGCATCGACGCCGGCGTGCCGCCCAGGATGTGGCCCACCTTGAGGTCCTGCATCATGTCGCCGGCGATCCCCATGGCGCAGCAGACGACGGCCGCGACGCCGAGCACGGCCATAACGCCCTGGTCACCGGTCAGGCCGATGGCCACCATGAGCAGCGCCGCCAGGATAAGCGTCGTCAGGGTGAGGCCGCTGATCGGGTTGTTGCTGCTGCCGATCACACCGACCAGGTAGCCGGCGACGGCGGCGAACAGGATGCCCGCCACCACCATGACGACGGCGGCGACGAACGAGCCGCCGAAGCTCTCGCTGAAGTAGTAGTAGAGGACCCAGATCGGCACGAGCAGGCCGAGGATCCCGAACACGACCCAGCGGTACCTCAGGTCCTGCTCCAGCCGATTCGCCACCTCTATCCCCTTCACCTGCTTGACGTCCGCCAGGACGCGGGCCATGCCGGTGAGCAAGCTCTTGCGCATGCTCCACAGCGTCCAGAAGGCGCCGACCACCATGGTGCCGACGGCCAGCGGGCGGACCATGGTCTGCCAGACGACGTTCTGCGCCACGACCGCCCAGCACGGCGCCGTCGCCTGGTTGGCGGTGCACCAGGCCGGATCGGTGGCCAGGGTCACGAGGTCCCGGTTCACGAACCCCATCACCGGTGCCAGGCACCACCAGCCGAGCACGCCGCCGGCGAAGACCACCGCCGCCAGGCGCGGGCCGATGATGTAGCCGACGCCCAGCAGGGCGGGCGATGCGGACGGTGTCGAGAGGTAGATGCCGCCTGTGTACGCCTCCGGCAGGTTACCGCCGGCGACGCGAACCGAGCCCCATGACCAGAAGCCGGTCATGTTCCTGAGCAGCACGCGAACGCCGGAGGCATTCCTGATGACCTCGAGGAACGCGGCGGTGAGGCCGGCGATCACCAGATACTTGCCGCCGGTCGCGCCTTTCTGGCCCGCCTTGTGGATTTCGCCGGCGGCCACCGATTCGGGGAACGGCAATCCGGCATCCTCGACCAGCGTGCGGCGCAAGATGATGACGAAGAGCACGCCGAGCATGCCGCCGATCAACATGATCACTATGGAGAGCCCGATGTTCACGGTCTCCCAGACGCCGGCGATCACGAAAGCCGGGATCGTGAAGATCGCGCCGGCCACCAGCGCCTCGCCCACCGACGCTGTGGTTCGCGCGACATTCTCTTCCAGGATCGTCCCGCCCATCGGGCGCAGCATCGCCATAGCCACGACCGCCGCCGGGAAGGTCGCTGCGATCGTGAGCCCGGCCACCATGCCGATGTAGGCGTTGGCCGCACCCAGGATGACGGCCATCACCACGCCGAGCAGCACCGCGCGGAGCGTGAACTCCTTCATCCGCGTGTCCGCCGGCACGTACGGCTCGTAGGGTTTCGGATCCATCGCGATCCTCCTCGAGGTATGGTATTGCGGTCGTCTCGGTCGTGCAGGCCTGCTCCCGGGGCCTCGCCACCGAATGCGCGTTCTGGCTGGTGATTGTGAAGCCGCGACAGGGTAGGACGCCGTCGGCGGCGTGTCAAGCGCACAGGCCGCGGCGACGGGCGACGCTGGATTCGCGCCAGCCACTCCAGTATTCTAGGGCGAGGCACAGTCCGACTCGGGATGCGTCCCTGATTCACAGCCACCCGGTAGGAGGGCCGGCCCAGTCATGGCGGACAAAGCCCGCGACCCGCGTGAGACCATTACTCCCGACGCCCTCTCGGTGGCGCCGGAGCTGCTCGGTACACCGCTGGCCCGACCGTGGCGCCGCGGTGTGGCGATGGGTATCGATCTGCTGCTGATCGCGATCATCGCCGGGCTGCGCATCTCCTGGTCCCTGCTGTTTCTCGCCCTGACGGTCCTCTTCTTCCGTGCAGCGGTGCGCCAGTCTGCCGGCGCCTTGCGCGTGGGGACCCGCCGGGCCGTCTTCGGAACGCTGACGGCCCTGGCCCTGGCCGCGACGCTGATCGCCGGCTACGAGGCCTTTGTCGACTTCAACCCGCTCGCCTGGGTCGCCGCCGAAAGCGACCAGCCGACCGAGAGCGGGGCGGCGGAAGAGATGGGCGTCATGGATGCCATCGGTGCGGCGCGCGACGCCCTGGCGATCGAATCGGCCGCTTCGGCGACCGAGATGACGGATGCCGCGACCAGGCTCGGCGAACGGCTGCAGCGTGCGGGAGTCGAGCGCGGCGAAATACGCGCAGTGCTGGACGGGATCATCGAGAGCCGCGAGGAGCCCTGGGCACGGGATGCCATAGCCGCTGCTCTGGCGAATTTGGCACTCGATACGGCGACGGCCGCCCAACCGGTCGACTCCGATTCGCTCGTCCTCGCCTACGCCGCCGCCCTCCAGGCGGGCGATTCCGTCGTCGCGCGTGCGCTCCGTGACCCGCTGGCCGAGGCGATCGCCGCCGACCGTATCGAGGCCCTCGAGGAGCGGAACGCACGCCTGGCGGCTGAGGGCGAGGAGTTGGAGCAGCAGCTCGAGCAGGAGAGAAGCCGCGGGCTGATCAGCCTGATCACCCGGATCCTGAACGAGGTCGGCATCGAGTTCGGCTGGTCGGCCCTCTACTTCACGTTGTTGCCCGTAATCTGGCGGGGACGCACACCGGGCAAACGCCTGATGCGCGTCCGTATCGTGCGGCTGGACGGCAGGCGGCTCGGCTGGTGGGCCGCCCTGAACCGCTTCGGCGGCTACGCCGCCTCGATCTTCACCGGCCTGCTCGGCTTCTTCGAGATGTTCTGGGACGACAACCGCCAGGCCATGCAGGACCGTATCGCCGCCACGGTCGTCGTGCTGGATAAGAAGGGTGCGGCCCCCTCGTCCGGATGAGGCCGCGAAACCAGAGCGGTGGGCAACCTCGTACGTCTAGGTGACACCCGGTCGGCCAGACCGGCGAAACAGAGACACTGACTACTGATCACTGATCACTGATTACCGATCACCGATCACCGATCACTGATCACTGATCACTGACTACCGATTACCGATCACCGATCACTGATTACTGATCACTGATTACCGGAAGTCTAGGAGGAAAAGTGGAAAAGGAATCGGATTCGAGCGCGTCCGGCCGCGGTGCGCTCGCTGAATTCAAGGATGCCGTCACCAACCTGTTCGATCAGGTGTCCAGCCAGGTGACCAGCCTGATTCCCGACCTCGGCTTCGGCCGCGAGTTTCCCAATCACGAGCTGCGGGTCGAAGACGACGGCTATCGCGTCTGGGTCGAGCTTCCCGGCCTCCAGCGCGAAGAGATCGACGTGTCCGTCTCCGGCCGCAGCCTGACCGTCTCTGGCAGGCGCCCGCGCTTCGAGCCGCCGGGCGGCGGCCGGATGCTCCGCAGCGAGCGGCCCTCCGGCGACTTCGAGCTGAACGTCCGACTTCCCTCCGACGTAGACGCCGTCGCCGTGGTCGCCCAGATGCGAGACGGCGTACTCGACGTTCGCTTGCCAGGGTCGAAGGCGGCCCGCGGCCGCAGCATCGACGTCGAGGAGGGAGCCGAGACTCAGCACGACGAACCAGGAGCGCACGCCGATGCATAGAATCGACAAGGACGAGCTGCGCGAGGCGCAGCAAAGCACGGCCACCAGAGAAGAACGAGAGGCCCGGGCCCGCCGCCGCCGCTACGTCCGCCCGCTCGTCGATATATACTCGACCGGATCGGAGATGGTCGTGCTCGCCGACCTGCCCGGCGTACAGAAGGGCGCCGTCGACGTCACCGTCGAGCGCGACGAGCTCGTCATCGAGGCCAAGGCCGCAGACCGCGCCGAACAGGAGAGCACCCTGCCTTGGGGATACTACCGGCGCTTCAGGCTCAAGACCGCCTTCGATCGCGAGCGCATCGCCGCCGCCCTCGAGAACGGCATCTTGCGCGTCACCCTGCCCAAGGCGGCCAGCGAGCAGACGCGCAAGGTCAGCGTCGACTGAGGACGCGCAGCGGCGCCCGCCGCCCGGCCGGGCTCCGACCCGCTTTCCGCCGCCGCCGTCGGGCGGCGGCGCACTGCCGTTATGGCAGCTTCGCCTGGCACGCGAGTTGCCCCTACTATGCTCCTGACCAGTATGTCTCGAAGGTGCGCGGCATCTGCGACTCTTGCGTCGCCGCGCGCCCAGCAGGAGCTAGGAGAGTAGATGATCTCGTTTGATCGACTGACGGTGAAGGCTGGAGAGGCGCTGCAGGCGTCGATCGCCCTGGCGGCGGCGCGTGGCAATCCTGCGGTGGAGGACATCCATCTGCTGCAGGCGCTGCTGGAGCAGGAAGGGGGTGTAGCGGGGCCGCTGCTGGGCCGGCTGGGCGTCCGGTACGACCAGCTGGAGAAGAAGGTGAGCGAGGCGCTGGAGCGGTTGGCTCGCCAGGAGGGGGGCACGGGCGCCATGCCTTCGCGCGAGCTGACCCAGGTTCTGGACGAAGCTGAGAAGGAAGCGCGGGAGCTTGGTGACCAGTTCGTGTCGAGCGAGCATCTACTGCTGTCGCTGCTCTCGAAGCCGGCGAGCACGACGGGTCCGCTGCTCAAGGGTCTGGGCGCGACGCGAGAGGGCCTGCTGCAGGCGATTCAGGACATGCGTGGTCCGCACCGTGTGACGGATCGGGACGCGGAGGAGAAGTACCAGACGGTACAGAAGTTCACGATCGATCTGACCGACATGGCGCGGCGCGGTAAGCTCGACCCGGTGATCGGTCGCGACGAGGAGATCCGGCGCGTCATGCAGGTCCTGTCGCGGCGGACGAAGAACAACCCGGTCCTGATCGGCGAGCCGGGCGTCGGCAAGACGGCGATCGTCGAGGGCCTGGCGCAGCGCATCGTGAACGGCGACGTACCCGAGTCGTTGCGCAACAAGCAGCTGATCCAGGTGGACATCGCGAGCATGATCGCGGGCACGAAGTACCGGGGCCAGTTCGAGGAGCGCTTCAAGGCGCTGTTGAAGGAGATCACCGAGAGCGAGGGCCTCTACGTCGTCTTTATCGACGAGTTGCACACGATCGTCGGCGCCGGCGCGGCGGAGGGCGCGGTCGACGCGGGCAACATGATGAAACCGTTGCTCGCACGCGGACAGCTACGCGTCGTCGGTGCCACGACGCTCAACGAGTATCGCGAGCACGTCGAGACCGACACCGCCCTGGAACGCCGTTTCCAGCCCATCTTCACATCCGAGCCGAGCGTCGAGGATACGGTCGGCATCCTGCGCGGTCTAAAGGAGCGGTACGAAGTCCACCACGGTGTACGAATCACCGACGGCGCCATCGTCGCCGCAGCGCGGCTCTCCGATCGCTACATCGCCGATCGCTTCCTGCCCGACAAGGCGATCGACTTGATCGATGAAGCCGCCTCGATGCTGCGGATCGAGATCGACTCGATGCCGCTCGAGATCGACGAGGTCGAACGGCGGACAGTTCAGCTCGAGATCGAGAAGCAGGCGCTACAGAAGGAAGAGGACCCCGAGAGCCGCAAGCGGCTGGAGCGCCTCGAGCGGGAGCTGGCCGAGCTGCGCGAGCGGTCCAGCGCCATGAAGGCGAAATGGCAGGCGGAGAAGGAGGCGATCGAGAACATTCGTACGCTCAAGAGCCTGATCGAGAACCTGCGGGTCGATGCCGATCAGGCGACGCGGGCCGGCGAGCACGGTAAGGTGGCCGAGATCGTTCACGGCAAGATCCCGGCGATGGAGAAGGAACTGGCGGCGGCGAGCGAAAAGCTCGCCGCACTGCAGGCAGAGTCGCGCTACCTGAAGGAGGAGGTGACCGAGGAGGATATCGCCGCGGTCGTCTCGCGCTGGACCGGGATCCCGGTCTCAAAGATGATGGAGAGCGAGCGCGAGCGCCTCGTCCATCTCGAGGAGCACCTGCACCGGCGCGTCGTCAATCAGAGCCAGGCCATCGAGGCGGTGGCCAACGCCGTGCGGCGCAACCGCGCCGGGCTGCAGGATCCGAATCGTCCGGTCGGCAGCTTCATATTCCTGGGGCCCACCGGCGTCGGCAAGACCGAGACCGCCAGGTCGCTGGCCGAGTTCCTGTTCGCAGACGAGGGCGCGATGGTACGGCTCGACATGTCGGAGTACATGGAACGCCACTCGGTGGCCAGGCTCATCGGTGCACCACCCGGGTATATCGGCTACGAGGAGGGCGGCCAGCTGACCGAGCGCGTTCGCCGCCGGCCGTACAGCGTCGTCCTGTTCGACGAGATCGAGAAGGCTCATCCCGATGTCTTCAACATCCTGTTGCAGGTGCTCGACGACGGGAGACTCACCGATAGTCACGGCCGCACCGTCGACTTCCGCAACACGGTTCTGATCATGACCTCCAACATCGGCGGCCAATGGCTGCTCGACCCGGAGGCCGTGGGCGACTGGGAGGCGGTCGAGAAGCGTGTCTGGGATGGCTTGCGCGCTACCTTCAGGCCCGAGTTTCTCAACCGCGTCGATGACATCATCATCTACAAGATGCTGGGCCGCGATGAGCTGAGACGGATCGTCGACCTGCAGCTCGAGCGTGCCGAGTCGCTGCTGGCTGAACAGAACCTGAAGCTCGAGGTGACCGACGCGGCCCGCGATCTGATCTCGAGCGAGGGCTACGAGCCCGCCTTCGGCGCCCGGCCGCTGAAGCGCGCCCTCCAGACGCTGCTCCTCAACCCGCTGTCCACCGCGGTCCTCGAGGGCAAGTTCAGCGAGGGCGACACGGTCATCATCGATCGCCAGGCCGAGGACGACAGACTGTCGTTCCGGAAGGGCTAGTGAGCCGGACCGTGTAGGAGACAAACTCGACACTCGACAGCCTACAGCCGATCGTCGACATCCGGCTCACTTCTCGAGCTCGGACACCCGAGGGGCGACGTTCGATGTCCGGCGTCGGACTTCGAATTTCGAGCTTCGAATTTCGAGCTTCGAAATTAGCCGCAGTCGACAACCGGCCCGCTTCACTCTATTCTTCTAGCGTGTCGCTGATCGAAGATCCAGCGTTCCCACAACGGGAGGGTCCAAAGGTGCTTAAGGCTGGGCGAGTGGCGGTTGTGGCCGCGGTCCTAGTCGGACTGGGCGGCTGTAGCGGCGGAGTGGGATCCTCTTCCGTCGAGCTACCGGCGGGTGCGGCGACGCCGGAAGAGGCGGTCGAAACATTCCTCAACGCTGCCAAGGAAGCGCAGGAAGCGAAGGCGGCGGGCGCATTCGAGCGGGTGCGAATCGCCTACAGGAGGATGGCGGCCGTGTTCGGCACTGACCAGGGCTCGATCTCGAAGGCTTACCCCGAGCAGGAAGTCACTGACCGGATGATCGTTCTCGCTGCCTGTCTGCGGCCCGTCAGCTTCCGTATCACGTCGCAGCCGGACTTCTCCGCCCGCGACCGAGGCGAAACGACCGTCACGGCGGAGATCGCCCGCCTGCCGGCGAACATATCTTTGCCGTTCCGGGTTGTGCTCGCCGACGACGACCGCTGGTACATCGAGCAGATCGTCCTCTCGCTGCAGACGTTCGAGTGCTGAGTCGCGCCGCGGCGGCCGACCGCTAGCGCGTGGCCTGGCAGAGCTCGAGCAGCACCCCCCCGGTGCCGGCGGGATGCAGGAAAGCGACCGGGCGGCCATCGGCGCCGGTCCTGGGCGCTTCGCCTACGGTCCTCAGCCCGGCGGCCCGGCAGCGCTCGAGGGCGGCCTCCAGGTCCTCGACCTCCAGGGCGATGTGGTGCAGGCCGGGGCCGCGGCGCTCCAGGAACCGTCCCACCGGCGAGTCGGCGGCGGTGGGCTCGAGTAGCTCCAGGCGGGCGTCACCGAGGTCGAAGAAGGCGAGCTTCACCTGCTCCGACTCGACGACCTGGCGGCCCGAATCGGGCCGGCCGAGGATCGCGCGGTAGATGGCAAGCGCGGCATCGAGATCCTGGACGGCGATCGCCACGTGCTCGAAACGTGCCTCTAGTCCCATCGGGAACCCCTTGACTCGGGTTATGCGTTTCATCGCCGGTGCCGCGCCGGCCGGGGCCGGCCGGGCCTGCCGGGCCTGCCGCGGCGGCGCGCGCTGGAAGATTATGATATAATTGGTGGCGTGTGAAAGGGGCCGGCGCGGGGCGCCGGCCCTCAAGGTGGAAGCGTCGAAAGTGGAGAGAGTAATGGGTTTCGTTAAAGAGGTCACCGACGAGACGTTCGCTGAAGAGGTCGAGCAGATCGAGGGCGTGGCGATGGTCGATTTCTGGGCACCGTGGTGCGCGCCCTGTCATATGGTGGCACCGATCGTCGAGGACCTGGCGCAGCAGTACGAGGGCCAGGTGAAGGTGGCGAAGCTCGACGTCGATACGAGCCAGCGTACGGCGTTCCGATTCAACATACGATCGATTCCCAGCATCCTGTTCTTCAAGGACGGGGCGCACGTGGAGACGGTGATCGGCTATGTCCCGAAGCAGGACTTGGAGAAGCGGCTCAAGCAGCATCTCGATTGAGCTGGCCGGCCCGATCCGGCCGTAGCATGGCGGCGCCCCCGTAGACACTGCGGGGGCGTTCGATGTTCTGTAGCGGCTCTGTTAAGTTTGTCTGCAACTCCGACTCGGCATTATGAGCATGACAAAAGTCGGTACTCTGTATCTTGTCAGTACGCCCATCGGCAACCTGGGCGACGTGACGCGCCGGGCGGAGCAATCGCTGCGCGAGAGCGACACGATCCTCGCCGAGGACACGAGGCGGACACGCGTCCTGCTCGACCACTACGCGATCGAGCCGCGCGCCCTGAAGTCCTTTCACAAGCACAACGAGGCCGCCCGCACGGCCGAGACGCGCGCCGCGCTCGCCGCCGGCAAGAACGTCTCGCTGGTCGCCGATTCCGGTACACCGCTCATCTCCGATCCCGGCTCGCGGCTCGTGCGCGCCGCGATCGATGTCGGCGCCCGGGTCGTGCCGATCCCCGGTCCCTCCGCCGTCCTGGCAGCTCTGGTCGGCTCCGGCCTCGATGTCCAGCCGTTCACCTTCTTCGGGTTCCTGCCTCGCAGCGGGCGGGCGCGCCGCGAGCTGTTGACCCAGCTCGCCGGGCTGCGTCATACGGCCGTGCTCTTCGAGTCGCCCCAGCGGCTCGTTCGCACGCTCGAGGAGCTGGCCGAGCAGCTGGGGCCCGAGCGTGGCGTCGTGGTCGCTCGCGAGCTGACGAAAGTCCACGAGGAGTACGTGCGGGGGACCCTGCAGGACGTCGTGGCATACTACAACGAGCACACGCCGTTGGGAGAGGTGGTCGTCTGTCTGGCGGGCGCGCCCGAGGCATCCGCGGAGGCGCGCGAAGCGGCGGCGCGCGAGCGGGCCCGTGCCCTGGCCGCCGACGGCGCGACATCGAAGGAGATCGTCCGCGTGCTGCGTGAGCGTCATGGTCTCGAGCGCAACCGTGCCTACGCGATCGCGCTCGAGGTGACCGAGGAGGAAAGGAACTGAGGCGGAGCGAGCTGAGCGGCGTTGTGGTCCTGGCGCTGGCGCTGGCGGTGAACCCGGGTCAGGCGCAGTCGCTGGCGGCGCCGGCGCCGCCGGACCCGACTCGGCCGGGCATCGCGCGCCTCCATTATGACGGCGGCGGCGACTGGTATGCGAACCCGTCGTCGCTACCCAACCTGCTGGAGCGGATCGGCCGAGACACGCGCCTGCCGGTCGCCGAGCGTGAGGCTGTGGTCACGCCGTTGAGCCCGGACCTGCACGACCATCCGTATCTCTACATGACGGGTCACGGGAACGTGCGGTTCGGCGAGGCGGAGCGGTCCGCGCTGCGCGCCTACCTGCTGGCGGGCGGCTTCCTGCACGCGGATGACAACTATGGCATGGACGAGTCGCTGCGCCGCGAGCTGCGACTCCTGTTCCCGGACAAGGAGCTGGTGGCGGTCCCGCTCGACCATCCGATCTACAGTATCGTGCACGCGCTACCCGACGGCCTGCCGAAGGTGCACGAGCACGACGGGTTGCCGGCGCAGGGGTTGGGTCTCTTTCACGAGGGCCGGCTGGTCGTGTTCTACAGTTATCAGTCCGACCTGGGCGACGGCTGGGAGGACCCGGAGGTGCACGACGATCCGTTCGAGATCCGTGAGCGGGCGTTGATGATGGGTGTGAACCTGTTCGCTTATGCCCTGGCGCAGCGCAAGCCGCTATGACGCGTCGCGCACCTGACCCTGGGTCGCGCGTCGGCGCCCTGTGGCGCCGCGTAGCGTTGCAACTGGGCCTGGCCGCAGTGGCCGGCACCCTGGCGACGGTGGCCGGCCTGCTGGCGCTCAGCTGGCTGGCCGGGGCCAGCCCGCTCTGGCGGCGGCCGTCGGCGCTGCCGCTGGTACTCGTGCTGGCGGCAGCGGCCGCCGCGGCCGTCTGGGTCTGGCGCGTCGTGGGCCGGGCGCGCCGCTGGGATCGGGCGGCGGCGGCGGCGGAGATCGAGGCGCGGGTCGGGATGCCGCGCGGGTCGCTGCGTGGCGCGTTGGAGTCCGGGATCGAGCGGCCGGGTACCTCGCGTCCGCTCATCGAGCTGCACCGCTCGCGCCTGGCAGAGCAGCTGGAGGGGCGTGGCGCCGGCGAGTTGGGCGGCGCCGTCGCCCGGAGCGTGCGCGCGCACGCCGCGATCGCACTGACCCTGGCACTCGCGGCGCTGGTCACGGTGCTGGCGATCTGGCTGGGCGCGCGGGATCAGGCGGAGACGGCGTGGGCCGCCGTGCTACACCCGGTCCGTCATCTCTCGGCGCCTCCGCTTCCGCCCTTGCGTCTGGAAGCCGAGCGCGAGGTCCGCCGCGGCCGCGACCTGCCGGTGCAGATCGAGGCGCCGTCACGCGACTCGGTCCAGTTGGCCTGGCAGCCGCGCGGCGAGCCGACGACACGGCGCTGGCTCGCGGTCAGCGAGGGCCGGGCGGACGCCGTCGTCCTGCAGGTCGAGGCGCCGCTGCTGATCTGGGCTCGGGCGCCCGACGGCGCGGTAAGCGATACGCTGCGCGTACAGACCGTCGATCCTCTCTTGCTCATCGATCTGAGGATCGATCTGCGGTTCCCTCCCCACACGGGCCGTGGCACCGAGGTGTTCTCCGATGCGCCGTCGGTCGTCGAGGTGCCCGAGGGAACGCGGGCCGCGGTCAGCGGAGTGACGACCCGACCGCTGGCGCGCGCCGCGCTGACCGCCGCCAATGGCCGCTCGATCCCGTTCGCGGTCAGCGGCCAGCGCTTCCGCTCGTCGTTCGCTGTGACGTCGGGTGCCTGGGGCTGGGAGATCGTCGGCTCGCAGGGTGAAGCGCTGGAAGGTCATCCGGACTCGCTGCGCTTTCTGACCGTAGGGGACAGCGTGCCGCGCGTCCAGATAACGTATCCGGGCGTCGATACGCTGCTCGGCGTCGCCATGATCCAGCCGCTGCTCGTCGCGGTGAGCGACGATTACGGCCTCTCGCGGGTCGAGCTGGTGAGCTGGCGTGTCTCGGCCTGGGGCGAACGCTGGCCCGAGCGGGTCGAACCGCTAGCCGTCGGCTCTGAGATGCCGCGTGTCGCCTTGGAGGCGCTGATCGACGCACGAGGACGCGGGTTCCTGCCGGGTGACACGCTGCGCTACTTCGTGCGCGCTTACGACAACGCACCCGAGCCCCAGATCGGTACGAGTCGCGAGTACGTCCTGCGACTGCCGAGCCTGGATGAAGTGCGTGACCGTGCCATCGCCGACGCCCGCGGTCTCGTGCAGGACGTCGAGGGCCTGGCGGAGCGGGCGCGCGAGCATCAGGAGTCGATGCAGGCGCTGGAGCGCTCCACCGAGATCCGGCCGCCGCCGGGCTCGGTCCTGGCGCCGGAGCGCGGCGCGAGTGACGTCGAGTTCCGAGAGACGGAGGAGGCGCGGCGCGCACTCGAGCAGGTGGAGACACTGCTGCAGAGCGCGCGCCAGGTCTCGGAGTCGCTGCGCGAGCTGCAGGACGGCATCGAGCGGGCCGGCCTCAACGACCAGGCCGTGCTCGAGCGGCTGGCCGAGATCGAGTCGCTGTTCGAGCGGGTACTGACGCCCGAGCTGCGGGAGCGGCTCGCGGAGCTCCGCGATGCGCTGGTCCAGCTCGATCCCGAGCAGATCCGCGCAGCGATTCGGCAGCTCAGCGAGGGCAGCATCGACTTTCGTGAACGCGTCGAGCGCGCGGTCGAGCTGCTGCGCCGCGCCGCGCTGGAGCAGGAGTTCCTGACCCTGGAGACGCGGGCCGAGGAGCTGGCCGCGGCTCAGCAAGAGCTCGCCGACGCCGTCTCGGAGGCGGTCGCCGAATCGGGCGGCCGGGAGCTCGGCGACTCGCTCGCCGGACCGCCGGCGCGGCGCGCCGAGGATCTGGGGGCCCGGGCGGACGAGCTGTCGCACGCGGTGGGCGCTCTGGCTGACGAGCTGCTGAGCGCGCTGGAGCAGCGGGCCGCCGAACGGGCCGGAGCCGCGGAGCGGGCGGCGACGGAAGCGGCCGGGTCCGACGCGCAGGTCGCAGCCGATCTGCCGAGCCGGGCGGGCCGGGCGACGGACGGCGCGCGGCGGGCGCTCTCGCAGATGCGGCGGGCGGCCGCGGAGCTGCGGGCGGGCCGCCGGGAGATGCAGGAGGCGTGGCGCCAGGACGTGATCGCCGCGCTGCGGCGGGCCGAGGCGGAGGCGCTCGATCTGGCGCGACGGCAGCGCGGGCTGAACGAGCGGATGAGTACGGCGCGCCCGCTGCGAGACACGGACGCCATGTCGGATCAGGTCGGGATGCGCAGCGCGGTGAGGCAACTCGAGGACCAGCTCGCTCGGGCCGCCGAGTCGTCGCTGCTCGTCGATCCCGGGTTGGCACAGGCGGCAGCCGGGATCGGCGCGGCGCTGGAGGAGCTGGTGAGCCAGATGGCCGACGCCAGTCGTGCCGGCCCGCCCGACCTGCGGCTGGGAGCCGGCGCCAGCGAGGGGCTGGCCGACCTGGCGTATCGCCTGATGCGGGCCGGCGATGCGGCGGCGACGGCCCAGTCGGGAACCGGACTGCAGGAGGCGCTGGCGCGACTCGCGCAACTGGCCGAGCAACAGGGCGCGCTCAACCGACAGGCCGGCGGTATGCTGCCGGGTCCCGTCGGCGACGCCTTGCTGCGGGAGCTGCAGCGCCTCGCCGCTGAGCAACGTCGCATAGCGCAGGAGCTGGACGCCATCAACCAGTCACTCGGCCCGCGCGGCCAGGTGCTCGGCCGGCTCGACGCCCTGGAGCGGGAGGCCGCGGAGCTGGCTCGGGAGCTCGACCGCGGACGCCTGGACCAGGAGATCGTCGAGCGCCAGGAGAGGCTCTTCCACCGGCTGCTCGACGCCGGCCGCACCCTCGAGCAGGACGAGTTCGAGCGGGAGCGACGTGCCGAGCGACCCGGTGAGGTCGAGGTGCTGCGACCCGGCGAGCTGCCGGCCGAGCTGCTGCGCGGCCGCCTGTATCCGCATCCGGGCGCCGACGTGCTGAGTCGCTACCCGCCGGCGATTCGGCGGCTCATCCTGGAGTACTTCGACCGGCTCAACCAGCGAGAGGACGGCAGTGGCTCGTAGGCTCGCCCTCGGGTTGACCGCCTGGCTGGTCCTGGCGGCGGCGGCGAGCGCCGCCGCGCAGACCGACGAGCAGCAGCAGCGGTTCCGCGAGGAGATGCAGCGAATCGAGTCGCTCGAGCGGGCGGGCCAACTGTCGAACGCCCGGGCGGCGCTCGACGAGCTGCTACAGGAATGGCCGGCCGAGCCACGCGCCGTGGCCGCCGCCGTCCGCATCTATCGCCGGCAGAATGCGCTGCCGAGCGTGATCGGCGTGTTGGATCGTGCGATCGAAGTCGATCCCACCTCGCTGGCGCTGCGCCAGCTACAGTTCGGGGTACTCCTCGATTTGGGCCGGCAGGCGCAACTCAGGGAAGCGGGTGAGGAATGGCTGCTCGCGGCGCCGCGATCGGAGGCTGCATACCGCGAGTACGCACGCGCACTGCAGCGCGAAGGCGCGCGCGTCGAGGCCGAACGCGTGCTGCGACGCGGGCTCGACTCACTCGATTACCCGGTAAAGTTGGCGTCCGAGCTCGCCGACCTCTACGTCCAGCAGGGCCGCTGGGCCCTGGCAGCCGATCTGTGGATCGTGATACTCGAGCGCTCGCCGCGCGCCGGCCGCGATCTGGTCGGCTACCGCCTCGCTACCCTCGGACCCGCCGCGCGACCCGCCGCTGCAGCGCTGCTGGCGCAGCTGCCCGATGCGGGGCCGCCCGAGATGCGCGAGCTGGCGGCGACCAGTGCCCTCTACGCAGAGAGGCCCGCAGCCGCGCGCCAGATAGCAGAGGCCCTGGCCGATCAGCTCGAGGGCGATGAGCACCAGGCGTTCCTCGCGCACTTCTCCGACGTCGCCGCCCGGCTGGCGCGACCGGCGCTCCTCGATTGGGCATACCGCGAGATGCTGAGCTCCGCCGCACCCGACACCTCACGCTGGGAGATCGCGCGCCGACTCGTCGAATACGATCTGAGCGTCGGGGACACTGCGGCGGCGACCGGTGCGCTCGAATCGTTCGTCGAGCGTGCCGCTACGGACTCGCCGCCACACGAGTGGGCGAGTGCTTCCTTGGTTCGTATCCAGGCGGCGACCGGCGACGCCGGCGCGCCCGACAGGCTCCGGGATCATGCCCGGACCTACCCCGACGACGACGAGCTTCCCGCGCTGGTGTCCGCCGTCGCCCTGGCGAGCCTGCGGCGCGGCGAACCCGAGGCTGCAGCCCGGATCCTCGAGCTCGTCGACGAGCCCGCCGACGATCCGGCCGTCGCGACGGCCTACGTGCTGACCCACGCCTGCCTCGCCTTCTACGGCGGCGACTACGAGCGGGCGCGCCTGGGCTTCGAGTTCGCCGCAGCGCGCTTGACGGGTGAGATGCGCGCCGACGCACTTCGCGTACTCGACTTCCTGCGTCACGGCAACACGGCCGAGCTACAGGCCGCCGCGGCGGCGCAGCGCCGCGCTCGCCGGGACGGACCGCTGGAGGCCTACGACGAGCTGACAGCCGGGCTCGCGCGTGCGACCCCATCGCCCGCGCGCCCGGCGCTGCTGCTCTGGGCGGCCGAGCTGGCCATCGCAGGCGCCTCGCTTCAGCGCGCCGAGCTCGCGCTGCGGCAGATCGGCGAGCGCTACCCGGAATCGGGCGAAGCGCCCGTTGCGATGATGATGCTGGCCGAGACCCTGGCGGCGGACGGACGGCCTGCTGCGGCGCTCGCCCTGCTGGAGCAGCTGATCATCGAGTACCCCCAGAGTGCGTTGACGCCGATCGCGCGCCGCAGACTGGCGGAACTGCGAGAGGAGGTGCCGCGATCGTGAGCCGCTGGCTCTCGGTCACGCTGATCCTCGTCCTGGCTGCGACCGGGACCGCGCGGGGCCAGCATCTGCTGGCGCCGATGGATCGCGGGCAATCGAATCACCTGCGCGCCTACGGCCTCGCCTACTGGGTCCTGGCGCGCGGTGCGCGCGTCGAGTGGTTGCTCAACTACCGTGCCGGCTCGTTCCTGCTGCCCGACGCGCCGGAGATCCGCCGCGAGGCGGCGCTGCGCGGCGTGACCGTCGAGCCGCTGGCGGCCTCACGGTTGGCGGCGCTGCGTGCCGAGATCGACGGCTCGAACATGGAGGCGGTGATCCTGGAGAGGGCGCCGCGTATCGCGGTCTATACGCCGCCCGGGTCGCGGCCGTGGGATGATGCGGTGACGCTGGCGCTCACGTATGCGGGGATCGAGTACGACGAGTTGTGGGACCCGGAGGTGCTGAGCGGTGAGCTGAGCCGCTACGATTGGCTGCACCTGCACCACGAAGATTTCACCGGCCAGTACTCCAAGTTCTACCTGACGTACGCCGGCTCGGCCTGGCTGCGTGAGGAGGTGGCCCGCAACCGCCGGGTGGCGGCGGCCTTCGGGCTGCCCGACACGCCGAGCCTCAAGAAGGCGGTCGCGCTGCGGATTCGTGAGTACGTCGACGGCGGCGGCTTCCTGTTCGCCATGTGCACGGCCACCGAGACGATCGATCTGGCGCTCGCCGCGCAGAACGTCGACATCGCGGCGAGCTACGCCGACGGGGACCCGATCGACGCGAACGCCGGCGCGCGCCTGGACTGGGATGCCGCTCTCGCCTTCGAAGGTGCCGTGATCTTCGAGGATCCGGCCCTGTCGGCCTTCAGCGATATCGACGGCCACCTGGTGAACACGCCGATTCGTCAGCCGCTGGGCACGTTCCGGCTCTTCGACTTCAGCGCCAAGATCGACCCGGTCGCCACCATGCTGACCCAGAGCCACGAGCGCGTGATTCGCGACTTCTACGGGCTGACGACGAGCTATCGCCGCTCGCGCCTCAAGCCGTCCGTCATCGTGCTGGCCGAGGAGCCCGGCGCGCCCTGGGTCAAGTACCTGCACGGCAACTACGGGGACGGGACCTGGACCTTCCTGGGCGGCCACGACCCCGAGGACCCGCAGCACGTGGTCGGCGACCCGCCCACCGACCTCGACCTCTACCCGCATTCGCCGGGTTACCGGCTGATCCTCAACAACGTGCTGTTCCCGGCAGCGAAGAAGAAGCACCTCAAGACCTGACTGGCACGGGCTCGGCCGGCCGGCTAGCTTTAAAGGCTACAGGTAGGCCCAGCCATCTCGTGCCCGTCGTACGACATGGCGCCGCGGGCCCGTGGCCGCGGCTGCAATCGGATCGAAGAGGAGAGAGATGCCCAGCTACTCGAAGCAGTTTTCCAGTCTTCCGCCCTATGCGCTGGCCGACGTCCCGAAGATCAAGGCCGAGCTGATCGAGAAGGGTGTGGACGTCATCGACCTCGGCGCCGGTGACGCCGACCAGATGCCGCCACCCCAGACGATAAAGGCCATACAGCAGGCGGTCACCGAGGAGCGAATGAGCCGCTACCCCTTTCAGCGGGGCCTGCCCGAGTTCCGGGTCAAGATCGCCGAGTGGATGAAGCTGCGCTTCGGGATCGAGGTCGACCCGTTCGACGAGGTCCTGCCTCTGATCGGGACGAAGGAGGGGATCGCGCACCTGCCGCTCCTCTATCTCGATCCGGGCGACGGCGCGATCATTCCGGACCCCGGCTACTACCCGTACTTCGGCGGCACCCACATGCTCGGTGCCGACGTGATCGAGGTCCCGCTGCGCCGCGAGAACGGGTACCTGCTCGACTGGAACGAGGTGCCGGCGGCGAAGCTGAAGCGGGCGAAGCTGCTCTACTTGAACTACCCGAACAACCCGACCGGCGGTGTGGCGACCGACGACTACTTCAAGCGGACGATCGAGTTCTGCCACCAGCACGGGCTGCTGCTGATCAGCGACAACGCCTACTCGGAGATCGCGTTTGACGGTTACAAGCCGCCAAGTGTCTTGGAATATGATGGCGCGCGCGAGGTGGCGGTCGAGTTCCACTCGCTGTCGAAGACCTTCAACATGACCGGCTGGCGGGTCGGCTGGGTCGCGGGTCACAAGGAGACCGTCCAGGCGCTGTCGAAGGTGAAGGTCTACTACGACACCGGCGTCTTCCTCGCCTGCCAGGCCGCGGGCGTGGCCAGTCTCGATGCCTGGGAGGAGTTCGTGCCGAAGCAGGTGGCCATCTTCCAGGAGCGCCGCGACGCCGCGGTGGACGCGTTCCGCGAGGCCGGGTTCGAGGTCGATTCGCCCAAGGCGACGCTCTACCTCTGGGTACCGATACCCGGCGGCGAGCCGGCGGTCGACTTCGCGCGCCGGATCCTTTTGGAGTCCGGGGTCGTTCTGTTCCCGGGCACCGGGATGGGCGGAGGCGGCGAAGGGTTCTTCCGCGTCGCGCTCACGGTGCCGGCCGAGCGGCTCAGGGAGGCGGCGCAGCGCGTCGCGAAAGTGCTTTAATCGGAACAGGATGGCGCGTCTGGAGTATCAAGCACAGTGATCCTCACGACTCTATTGCGACAGCCAGGCGCGCCACCCGAGGACGAGGCCAAGCGCGCCGTCCGACCCGATCGCCGCCGCGTCATGCCCCGGATGCGCCAGCGGATGCGCCGGCACGATCGCGCCGTCGCCGCCGGCGTGATCGTCTCCGTGCTGATCCACATCCTCGTCGTCCGGCTGTCGCCGCTGGTCGTCAGGTACCTCGAGCCGGGTATCGTATACTACGTGCCGACCCCGGTCGTCCTGCCCGAGCCGGGGATGCGCGTCATCGACATCGAAGTCGTCGAGGGGCCGGTGATCGAGCCGCTGCCCGAGCCCGAGCCGGAGCCGCAGCCCGAGGCGACGCCGGCGGAGCCGGCGGCCGAGCCGGGGCCGTACGTCAGCTCGGCCGAACGGCTGCGCCCGCGGGTCGGTGATTGGCGGCTCTGGCTCGTGCCGCCGATCATGCGGCGCAGCGAGCTGACCCCGGCGGAGCGTACGGCGGAGCTCCGGGCCCGCCTCTACGCGATCCTCGAGGCCTACGACGACAGCACGGCCGCCGCGCTGGCACGCGAGCTGGAACGTCTCGACTGGACGATCGGCGAAGAAGGCGAGGAGTGGGGGATCTCGCCGGGCAAGATCCACCTGGGCGGCATCACGCTGCCGCTACCCCTCTACTTCGGACTCGACCCCGCCGAAGCGCGCCGCCGCCAGGGCAGCATCGACGAATGGAACCTGATCCAGGGTCAGGCGGGCCAGGGCGCGATCGACGAGGCGTTCGAGGAGCGCGTCCGGGCGATCCGCGAGCGGCGGGCCCGGGAGCAAGCGGAGCGGGCGGCCAAGCCGGACACCACGGGCGGCAATTGAGCGGCTCTCCAGACCGCAGCGGCGATTGCCACATCGGCCTTTCAAGATAAGTTAGACGAATATTTGACGAGCGCCCCTCAGGCACGCGCCGCGCCCTACGGTCCGATCCCGGCGGGCGGCGCGTTTGCGGGCAGTAGGTGACGGTCCGACAGGCGATGACCAAGGGCAACAGACAAAGTACGGAGCTTCCTCCGCGATTCGATCCCCGGTCCTTCGAGGGCCCGATGTACCGACGCTGGTCGGAGGGCGGCTACTTCGGCGCCGACCCGAACAGCACGCGGCAGACCTACGTCATCGTCATGCCACCGCCCAACGTGACCGCCGAGCTCCACATGGGGCACGGGCTCAACAATACGATCCAGGACGTGCTGATCCGCTGGCGCCGCATGCAGGGTCGTGAGGCGCTCTGGGTGCCCGGTACCGACCACGCCGGGATCGCCACACAGAACGTCGTCGAGCGCCAGCTAGCCGCCGCTGGCAAGACACGCTGGGATCTGGGCCGCGAGGTGTTCGTCGAGCGGGTGTGGGAATGGGTGCGTGAGACAGGCGGTACGATCCTCGAGCAGCTGAAGGCGATCGGCAGCTCGGCCGACTGGGAGCGGACCGCCTTCACGCTCGATCCCGGCCTCAGCCGCGCGGTCCGCGAGGTCTTCGTTCGCCTGTACGAGAAGGGCCTGGTCTATCGCGGCAAGTACATCGTCAACTGGTGCCCGCGTTGCGCTACCGCACTGGCCAACGAGGAGGTCGAGCACGAGGAGGTCGAGGGCGCGCTCTACTACCAGCGCTACCCGATCGTCGGCGAGGAGGGGCAGTATATCGTCGTCGCCACGACGCGGCCCGAGACGATGCTCGGCGATACCGCCGTCGCCATCCACCCCGACGACCACCGCCACCTCGACCTGCTGGGCAAGCGAGTCCTGCTGCCGCTGGCCGAGCGCGAGATCCCGGTCATCGGCGACGAGTTCGTCGACCCCGAGTTCGGTACCGGGATCGTCAAGGTCACACCGGCGCACGACCCCAACGACTTCGAGATCGGCCGGCGCCACGACCTCGAGCAGGTCGACATATTCAACCCCGACTCCACGCTCAGCGACGCCGCACCCGAGCGCTTCCGCGGTATGGACCGCTTCGCCGCACGCGAGGCAGTCGTCAAGGAGCTGCAGCAGGCCGGCCTGCTCGAGAAGACAGAGCGGCACACGCACTCCGTAGGGCACTGCTACCGCTGCCACACGATGGTCGAGCCGCGCGTCTCCGAGCAGTGGTTCGTCAAGATGGGCCCCTTGGCCGAGCCGGCGCTCGACGCCTACCGCAAGGGCGAGGTCCGCTTCACGCCCGAGCGCTGGAACGGCGTCTACGAGAGCTGGCTCGCGAACGTCCGCGACTGGTGCATCTCGCGCCAGCTCTGGTGGGGCCACCGCATCCCCGTCTGGTACTGCCGATCCTGCAACGCGATGCTCGTGCTGCGCGACGATCCCGACGCCTGTAGCGAGTGCGGCAGCGGCGACATCGAGCAGGACCCCGACGTGCTCGACACCTGGTTCTCGTCCTGGCTCTGGCCGTTCAGCACGCTCGGCTGGCCCGACCAGACCGATGACCTCGCCGCTTTCTACCCCGGCCACACGCTGGTCACCGCGCCCGAGATCATCTTCTTCTGGGTCGCCCGCATGATCATGGCCGGCCTCGAGTTCATGGGCGCCGTCCCGTTCAACGACGTCTACCTGCACGGCACGGTCCGTGACCACGTCGGCCGCCGCATGTCCAAGTCGCTGGGCAACGGGATCGACCCGCTCGAGGTCGTCCGCATCTTCGGCGCCGACGCGCTACGCTTCACCCTGACGAACAAGCTTGGCATCGGCGCCGACCTGCAGCTCAACTACGAGGACCTGGAAGAGTCGTTCCACGTCGGCCGCAACTTCGGCAACAAGATCTGGAACGCGGCCCGCCTCGCCATGCCGCACCTGGAAGGCGATGTCGACCCGCTGCCCGAGCGTGACCGGCTGGAGCTCTCCGATCGCTGGATCCTCGCGCGGCTGAACACCGCGATCCGCGAGGTGACCCACGACCTCGAGCGCTTCCGGCTGCACGAGGCGGCGGCCGAGCTCTACCGCTTCTTCTGGAGCGAGCTCTGCGACTGGTACCTCGAGCTGGTCAAGCCGCGGCTCTACGACGAGTCGGATCCCGAGGCGCGCGCCGGCGCGCGCTCGGTGCTGCGCGAGGTCCTCGACTCGAGCCTGAGGCTCCTGCATCCGATCATGCCGTTCATCACCGAGGAGCTCTGGCTGCGACTGCCGAACCGCGCCGGCCCGAGCATCATGGTCGCCGCCTGGCCCGAGCCGCGGCCCGACTGGGACGACGCGGAGGCCGAGAGGCAGCTCGACGTGCTGCGCGAGCTGCTCGGCGCCGTTCGCAACATCCGCAGCGAGTACAACGTCGCGCACGGCCGGCAGATCGATGTGCGCGTGCTGGCCGCCGACGACGCGCTGCGCCGCGCGATCGGTGCCGAGCGTGAGGCGGCGGTCAAGCTGGCCGGTATCAGCAAAATCTCGTTCGACGGCGAGCCGCGCGGCGCCGAGGCGATGGCCGTCCTCTCGACCGGCGCCGAGGTCCACGTGCCGCTCGAAGGGATCGTCGACCTGGCGCGCGAGCGTGCGCGACTCGACAAGCAGGCCGGCGAGCTCGAGGCTCTGGTCGAACGGTCGCGCAAGCGCCTGGGCAGCGAGGATTTCGTCGCCAAGGCGCCCGACCATGTCGTCGAACAAGCGCGTCAGAAGCTGCAGGGCCTCGAGGAGCAACTGGCGAAGGTCAACGAGAAGCGCAGGACCCTGGAGGGTGACTAGACCGTGACTAGGATCCCGCGGACCGGCGCGGCGCACGCCAGCCTGCTCGCGGGAGGGCTCATCCTACTGGCGCTGGCGCTGGCCGACCTTCAGAGTTGTGCCAACGTCCAGCCGCCGCCGGGCGGCCCGCCGGACTCGATCCCTCCCACGCTGATCGCCGTCTATCCGGACAGCTACGCCGTCGTCTCCTGGACCGGCAAGAAGGAGAAGGTCGAGTTCGAGTTCGACGAGTCGATCTCGGAGCAGAACCTGCAGATCGCCGCGCTGATCTACCCGTTCGAGCCGCGCCCCAACGTCGACAAAGGGAAGCGCGAGCTGCGCGTCCGGCCGCGGGCCGGCTGGGTCGCCGACCGGATCTACCATGTGCGCATCGAGCCGGTCGTGCAGGACCTGTTTCGCAACCGGATCGAGGAACCGATCTATCACATTATCTCAACCGGCCCGCCGATCCCGGAAAACGCCGCGCGCGGCTCGGTCTTCGATCGGATAAGAGGCGAGCGGCTGCCGAGCGGCCGCGTCGACATGGTGCTGCTGCCCGACACCGTCCGGTACGGCGGGATCGCCGATACAGCAGGCGCGTTCAGCATCGCGCGGCTCCCGGTCGGCGACTACTACGCCATCGGTTACGAGGACCTCAACAACAACATGCGGGCCGACAACTTCGATCGGTCCGATACCCTGATCGTCAGCTTGGGTCAGGCCGACACGCTCGACCTGGAGTTCCACGTCTTTCAGCACGATACCCTCGGTCCCGTCCTCGTAGAGGTCACACCCATCGACTCGCTGGTCCTCCAGCTCGGCTTCGACGGCTACCTCGATCCCGACGTACAGATCGGCACCGAGACCGTCGAGGTCCTGGCGCTCGCCGATAGCTCGACCGTCACGCTCGATACCGTCTACCACGCCTGGCGCTACACCGCATGGCGCGACTCCGTCGAGCAGGCGCGGCGCGCGGCCGAGGCCGCCGCGCGCGATTCCGCCGCGGCGGCTCAGGCGGCGCTCGAGGCGGAAGCCGCCGAGGTGGAGGTGGCCGAAGCTGAAGCGGCCGAGGAGCGGGTGCCGCCCGCCGAGCTGACGCCGCCGGCGGCCGAGCTACAGGAGGAAGAGCCGGCGCCGGCGCCCGAGGAGCCGGCCGCGTTACCCGACCGGCGGCTCTACGTGATAGCCGCCGCGCCCATCCCACCGGGCTCGTACCTGGTCCGCGTGTTCGGGCTGCTCAATCTGAGCGGCCTCACGGCCGACAGCGAGGCGACGTTCGAGCAGCCCGAGCCCGAGCCGCCGCCGGAACCGGCGGCCGAGGAAGAGCCGCCCGCGACGCCGCCCGATACGGCGGCTGCCGGAGGGAAGGAGCGGTGAACGACGCGCGTCGCGGGTTGCCGGGCGTCGACGCGCTGCTCGGCTCGGGCGAGCTCGGCGAGCTGCTCGACGCGTGGCCGCGCGCCCTCGTCGTCACCGCGCTGCGACGTACGCTCGACGGGTTTCGCGGTGAGCTGGCGGCGGGCGGCCGAGCCGCCGCGCCCGAGCCGCGCGAGATCGTCGATGCGACGCGCCGCGAGCTGGTCGCCGGGCAGATGCCATCGCTGCGCCGCGTGATCAACGCCACCGGCGTGCCGCTGCACACGAACCTGGGCCGCGCGCCGCTCCCGGCCGCCGCCCGCGCCGCGCTCGACGCCGTCGCACGCGGCTACAGCAACTTGGAGTACGACCTCGAAGCCGGCGCCCGCGGCTCGCGCCACGTTCACAGCGCGGCGCTGCTCGCCGAGGTCACGGGCGCCGACGCGGCGCTCGTGGTGAACAACAACGCCGCCGCCGTCGTGCTGGCGCTGAACGAGCTGGCCGAAGGCCGCGAGGTCATCGTCTCACGCGGCGAGCTGGTCGAGATCGGCGAGTCGTTCCGGGTACCCGAGATCGTGGCGAAGAGCGGCGCCCGCATCGTCGAGGTCGGCGCGACGAACCGGACACACGCCCGCGATTACGAGCGGGCGATCGGCCCGCAGACCGGTGCGCTACTGAAAGTCCACCGCTCCAACTTCCAGCAGGCGGGCTTCGTCGGCGAAGTCGGCATCGAGGAGCTGGCCGCACTCGCGCACCGCCACGATGTCCCGGTCGTTCACGATCTCGGGTCCGGGATGTTGCCCGACCCGGAGCGCGCCTTCAACCTCCCGTGGGAGCCCAGCGTGCGCGCATCGCTCGACGCCGGGGCCGACTTGGTGACCTTCAGCGGCGACAAGCTGTTGGGCGGCCCGCAGGCCGGCGTGATCCTGGGCCGCGCCGAGCTCGTCGCGCGGCTGCGCCGCAACCCGCTGCTCCGCGCGCTGCGGGTCGGTAAGTTGACTATCGCGGCGCTCGAGGCGACTCTGAAGCTGTGGCGCGACCTCGAAACCGCGCGGACCGAGCTACCGGCGCTGGCGATGATCGGTGCCGACCCGGCCGGCTTGCGGGAACGGGCGGAACGCTTCGCTGGGATCCTGCACGAGCGCTGTCCGGAGGCCGAGATCGAGGTCGCCGCCGACGTCGCCGAGGTCGGCGGCGGCTCGTACCCGGGACTGCGGCTCGAGACCTGGGTCCTGCGCATCGCCGTGCCGGGTCGATCCGAGGGCGAGCTCGAGGCGGCCTGCCGCACCGCGCAGCCCGCGGTCATCGGCCGCGTGCGGGACGGCGCGCTCTATCTCGACCCGCGTACCGTGCTGCCGGACGAGGAAGCCGAGTTCATCGATTCCGTGACCCGAGCGCTGAGGGGAGATGAATAGAGAGCCGATCAGGCGCCGCGCCGCCTTTCTCGACCGCGACGGCACGATCATGGAGGAGCGCGGCGATCTGGGAGATCCGGACGGCGTCGTCCTGCTGCCCGGCGCCGCCGACGCCGTGCGCCGGCTCAAGGACGCGGGACTGGCCGTCGTGCTGGTGACGAACCAATCGGGAATCGCCCGCGGCTTCTTCACCCAGCAGCAGTTCGACGCGGTCCAGAAGCGCCTGCTCGAGCTGCTCGCTGCGGCCGGCGCGCAGCTGGACGCCGTCTACTTCTGCCCGCACCATCCCGATGTGACGGGCCCCTGCGACTGCCGCAAGCCGGCATCCGGGATGTACCGGCGCGCGGCGCAGCGGCTGTCCATCGACCTGGCCCGCTCCTTCTACGTCGGCGACCGCTGGCGCGACATTGCGGTCACCGAAGAGGTGGGCGGAACGCCGTTCCTGCTGGCCACCGGCGCCGGCGGCCAGGGCGCGCCGGACGGATACGAGCTGGTGACGGACCTGGCCGAGGCGGCGGACCTGATAGCGGCGAGTCTTGACGGGCGACAGGGTTGAGGCCTTGACCCTTGGGTCCTATTTGGCTACACGGGCATTGAGTGTCGGATATTCGATACTGAGATGAACAGCGGAGGCGTGTCGTGTCTAAGACCCCGAAGGTAGCCGTCTTCGCGTCCGGCGGCGGGTCCAACCTGCAGTCGCTGCTCGACAGCTTCGGTGGACCCGACGGCGGACCCGACCCCGCCTGCCGCATCGCATTGGTCGTAAGCGACCGGCCCGATATCGGAGCGCTCGAGCGGGCCGACAAGTTCGGCGTGCCCAGAGCGGTGATTCGCCCCAAGGACTACGAGGGCAGGGAAGCGTTCGGGCAGGCGCTACTCGACCTCTTGGGCGAGCACGACATCGATATCATCGCGCTCGCCGGCTACCTGAAGCTCGTGCCCGAGAACGTCGTCGGCGCCTACCGCGGCAAGATCATCAACATCCACCCGGGCCCGCTGCCGACCTTCGGCGGCTCCGGGATGTGGGGCCACCACGTGCACGAGGCGGTGCTCGAGTCCGGCGTCGCCGTATCCGGCCCCAGCATTCATTTCGTCGACGAGCGCTACGATACCGGGCCGATCATCGCCCAGTGGCCTGTACCGGTCTTACCCGGCGATACCGCCGACTCGCTCGCCGCTCGCGTCCTCAAGTACGAGCATCGGCTCTACCCCGCCGTGCTCGGCGCACTCGCACGCGGTGAAGTCGAGCAGCTGCCCGACGGCCGGGTCCGGAAGAGCGGGTTCGTCACCGGACATGTCGGATTTCAGTTGACCGATGAGGCGGCCAGTCTCGACAGCGTCGGGCCGGCCTGGAAGCGCTAGAACAGGAGGAGGGAGCTTTGCCACGCGCCGTACTGAGTGTCTATGACAAGACTGGGATCGTCGAGTTCGCCCGCGGGCTGACCGAGCTGGGCTACGAGATCGTCTCCACCGGCGGCACCGCGCGGAAGCTGCGCGAGGCCGGGGTCGAGGTCACAGGTGTCAGCGACGTCACCGGCTTTCCCGAGATCATGGGCGGCCGGGTGAAGACGCTGCACCCGGTCATCGCCGGCGGCATCCTGGCGCGCCGCGCCAACCAGGGCGACATGAAGGAGCTCGCCAAGCAGAAGATCGAGCCCATCGATGTCGTCGCCGTCAACCTCTATCCGTTCGAGGAGACGATCGCCAAGCCCGACGTCACGCTCGCCGACGCGCTCGAGCAGATCGACATCGGCGGACCCACCATGCTCCGCGAGGCCGCCAAGAACCACCCCGACGTCACCGTGATCTGCGACCCGGCCGACTACGACGACGCGCTCGCCATGCTCAAGGCCGGCGAGGTCGACCTCGAGTGGCGGCGCGCCCTCGCGGTGAAAGTCTTCCGTCACACCAGTGGCTACGATTCGGCGATCTCGCACTACCTGTCGAAGGGCGCCGGCGAGTTCCCGCCCGACTTCTCCGTCCGGCTGCAGAAGATCCAGGAGCTGCGCTACGGCGAGAACCCCGACCAGGCGGCGGCGTTCTATCGCATCGCCGACACGCCGCACAGCAGGGGCATCGCGTCGCTCGTCCAGCATCACGGAAAGGAGCTCTCCTACAACAATATCCTCGACCTGGACGGGGCGCTCATGTCCGTCGCGCCGTTCGCCCGCTCCGCGCGACCGGCCTGCGCCGTCATCAAGCATACCACACCCTGCGGCATCGCCGTCGGCGACACCGTGCTCCAGGCTTATCAGCGCGCCCTCTCCACCGATCCGACCAGCGCCTTCGGGTCGGTCATCGCCTTTACCCACGAGCTCGACGGCGAAGCCGCCGAGTCGCTGGCCGAGCTGTTCGTCGAGTGCGTCGTCGCGCCCGGCTACAGCGACGCCGCCATGGAGCGACTCACCACGAAGAAGAACCTGCGCATCCTCAGCTATCCCGAAGACGTCGCCGCCTACCTCGCCGACCGCGGCCACCTCGAGGGCAACCTCGAGCTGCGCGGCGTCCCCGGCGCGGCGCTCCTGCAGACCCGCTGCCAGCCGCCCTGGCCCGGCGCGGACGAGGGCTGGCGCGTCGTGAGCGATCGCGAGCCGACGGCGGAAGAGATGCGCGACCTGCGGTTCGCCTGGGCCGCCATCTGGGGCGTCAAGTCGAACGCGATCCTGCTGGCCCGCGACGAGATGGCCATCGGCATCGGCGCCGGCCAGATGAGCCGCGTCGATGCCGCGAAGCTGGCCGGGTTCAAGGCCCAGGAGGCCGGACACGACCCCAAGAAGGGATGCGTACTCGCCTCCGACGCCTTCTTCCCGTTCCGCGACGGCGTCGACGCCGCCGCCGAGGCCGGCGTCACCGCGATCGTCGAGCCCGGTGGCTCGATCCGCGACGACGAGGTCATCGCCGCCGCCGACGAGCACAAGCTGGCCATGGTCTTCACCGGCCGCCGGCTGTTCCGACACTAGTACCGGGCCATCGTAGTCCAGACGCCGCTCGGCGGCCCGCTGGGTTCCCTGAGAGGGACCCTCGGACGTCGTCGTCACGTCATCCCCCCGCGCCCGCGCCCTCGTCCGCGGCTACAACGAGGCGGAGCATAGGAATCGCGGGCGCGGGCGCGGGCGACGGCGATGACGAGGCGAAGACGCTGGTGTGAGTTGTGCACCGAGAAGATCCACGTCTCGATTCATCATGATCACTGTGCCCCTCCTCTTGACCGTCTAGAGGAAGCGATGCTATTTTCTGTCGACCATCTAGAGGAGACGCCATGACGATCGTCGGGTCCGACCTGCTGCAGGGGACCCTCGACATGCTGGTCCTGAAGATCCTCTCGCTCGAGCCGCTGCACGGCTGGGGGATCTCTGAGCGGATCGAGCAGATGTCGGGCGAGGTCTTCCAGGTGAACCAGGGCTCGCTGTACCCGGCGCTGCGACGGTTGAAGCGTCGGGGCTGGATCACGTCCGAGTGGCGGGTGACGGAGAACAACCGGCGGGCGCGCTATTATGCGCTGACGGCGGCCGGGCGCAAGCGGCTCGGGAAGGAGCGGCAGGCGTGGGCGCGCTCGTCGTCGGCGATCGAGCGGATCCTGCAGGCCGGGTACTGAAAGGGTCCGGATCAGGGGAAGGATATCCTATGAGACTGTGGGCATACGTGGCCGAGGCGTTGGGCGCGCTGTTCCGGCGGGGCAGGGTGGAGTCGGAGTTGGACGAGGAGGTCCGCTTCCACCTGGAGATGGAGATCGAGAAGAACGTGCGGGCGGGGATGACGCCCGAAGAGGCGCGGCGTGTGGCACGCCTGCGGTTCGGCGGAGTGGAACAGGTGAAGGAGGAGGTGCGGGAGGAGAGCGGGGTGCGGTGGCTGGAGGACGTGCTCCAGGATCTGCGGTACGCCGTCCGCCAGTTGCGCAAGCACCCCGGGTTCGCGGCGGTTGCGGTGCTCACCCTGGCGCTGGGGATCGGGGCGAACACGGCGGTGTTCAGCGTTCTCCACAGTGTGCTACTGTCGCCGCTGGGCTACCACGAGCCGGGACGTCTCGTGCGGATCTACCAGACTCATGAGACGTACGGTACGAGCGTCTGGGTCTCGGGTCCGGCGTATCTCGATTACCGTGAGCAGCTGGACGGTGTCGAGAGCGTGACGGCGATGTACAACCTTTCGGAGATGGGGTTCACGCTGACGGGGGCGGGTTCGGCGCAGCGCGTCACGATGCTGCCGGTCAGTTCCGATTTCTTCGATGTCTATCGCGTGCAGCCCGTGATCGGTCGCCGGTTCGTGCGTGACGAGGAGCGCGGTTCGGCGCGCGTCGCGGTGCTGAGTCATCGGCTGTGGCATGCGATCTCGGGCGACGCGGGGATCCTGGGTCAGCGTCTGGAGCTGGACGGCGATCCCTACGAGGTGATCGGTGTCTTGCCGGCGGGCTTCGTCGATGTGGTGGGCGGCGACGTCGACCTCTGGGTTCCCCTGGAGCTGCAGGACCAGAACGCGCGCGAGAACCGTGGCAACCACTACCTGAGCGTGGTCGCGCGGCTCGAGCCCGGGATGACGCTCGAACAGGCGCGCTCCCGACTCGTTTCGCTCGCCGCCAGCCAGGCCGAGCTGTATCCCAATCAACACGGGGATTGGTCGGCCGCGATGGTCCCGCTACGCGATGATCTGGTCGGCGGCACGCGCACGATGCTGTTCGTGCTGCTGGGCGCGTCCGGGCTCGTCCTGCTCATCGCCTGCGTGAACGTGGCCAGCCTGTTCCTGTCGCGGAACGTGGCGCGCGAGCGCGAGCTGGCGGTGCGGACGGCGATCGGCGCCGGCCGGTTCCGGCTGACCCGCCAGCTCGTCACCGAGAGCATCGTGGTCGCGCTGGTCGGCGGCGCCGCCGGTCTGGCGCTGGCGTACTGGGGTGTAGAGGCGCTGTTGCCGCTCGGTTCCGATGCGGTGCCGCGCGCCGGGGAAGTCTCGTTCGATGCGACGCTCTTCGCCTTCGCGCTGGGCGTGACCGTGTTGACGGTGGTGATCTTCGGCCTGGCGCCGGCGCTGCAGTTCGTCAGTCCGGACCTTCACCGCTCGCTCCGCGAAGACTCGCGTACCGGCACGGGCGGTGCCCGCAGCAGGCGTTTGCGCGATGCGCTGGTGACGAGTCAGGTCGCCCTGGCGATCCTGCTGCTGATCGGTGCAGGCCTCTTGATGCGGAGCCTGCTCAGCCTGCGGGCGGTAGACCTCGGCATCGATCCGAGCGACGCGATGACCTTCGAGATCCATCTCGGCGGGCCGCGCTATGCCGACCCGGCCGCCCGGATCGACTTTTGCCGCCAGTACCAGGATCGGCTGCGTGACTACTCCGGGGTCCGGGCGGTGGGCGCCGTATCGAAGCTGCCGGTCTCGGATCAGTACAACAGATGGACCTTCACATACCTGTCGGCCACCGGCGAGGTGATGCGGCATGCGGGTGATGCCAATTTCCGGGTCATCGAGGGAGACTTCTTCGAGACTCTAAACATCGATTTGCTGTCCGGCCGGCGCTTCGGGCCCAGCGATCGCCGTGACGCTCCCCAGGTCGCGATCGTCAACCAGTCGCTGGCGCGCCGCTACTTCGAGGGACGCGATCCGTTGGGGCAGCGCATCGCCGCCGACCGTGTCTGGACCGTCGTCGGCGTCGTGGCCGATGTCGCACACGACGGCCGCGGCAGCGTCACCAGCAAGGTCTACCTGCCGCACTCGCAGTTCGGTGACGACCGCAACTGGGCGCTGACCCAGATCGTCGCGACTACGATCCCGCGCAGCGATCTGCTCGAGATCGCGCGCCAGGAGCTCCGCGCGATCGACCCGCAGCTGGTCATCCACAACGCGCGCTCGATGCGAGAGGTGACGGGCAGCGCGATCGCGCAGGAGCGCTTCGCCTTCACCCTGCTCGGCATCTTCGCCGCCCTTGCCCTCTCGCTCGGCGCCGTCGGCATCTACGGCGTCATGGCCTACAACGTCGGCCGGCGGACCCGCGAGTTCGGGATCAGGCTCGCGCTGGGCGCCTCGCCGCTCGCCGTGCGGCGCAGCGTGCTCGTACAGGGGTCGGCGATCGTCGGCATCGGCATCGCCGCCGGCCTGCTCGGCGCGTTCCTGCTCAGCCGGCTCATCAGATCGATGCTGTTCGGCGTCGGCGCCACCGACCCGCTCACCTTCGTCCTCGTTCCCGTAGCGCTCGCCGGCGTGGCGCTCATCGCCGGGTATCTACCGGCGCGCCGGGCGACCCGGGTCGATCCGGTGCAGGTGCTGCGACAGGAGTAAGCGGCGGCAGGGGCGAGTCGTCACCGCAGTCCGCCACGGCCCGGGATCGCTGGCAGCGATGCCGGGCCGTTCGTTCGCCGCGCCGGCCGAGGCTGCGCATCTCCTGCAACTCGGTTATCGTTCTGCGGATGAAGAGATCGACGCGTGCCTACTACGCGGGTCTCGAGGCGGACTACTCCGTCAAGATCCGGCAGCTGGTGCCGAAGTACGACGAACTGGTCGAGTGCATCGTCGAGCTGGTGCGCCTCTGCGCGCCGCGCCGCGTGCTCGATATCGGTGCCGGGATCGGCAACGTCACGGCCGCCGTGCTCGAGAGCGTTCCCGACGTCCGCGTAACGGCGCTGGAGGTTTCGGACGAGATGTTCCGGGCGGCGCAGGCGAATCTCGAGGCCGCCGGCGACCGTGTACGGCTGGTCCATCAGGACATCGTCGACTTCGAGCCGGGCGAGACGTACGACGCGGCCTTCACCAACCTGGTCCTGCACAACATCGCGCCGGTCGAACGGCGCCGCGTGCTCGAGAAGGTGCACGACTGGCTGGAGCCGGGCGGAATCTTCGTCTGGGGTGAGTACATACGTCATCCCGACGAGCGCGTTCAGCAGTACTTCATCGAGTACCGGAAGACCTTCGCCCGCGCCGCCGGCTGCCCGGAGGAATTGGTGCGGCGGAACTTCGAGAAAGAAGCGACCGATGATCATCCGCCGAGCGTCGAGGACATGCTGAACGAGGGTCGCGCCGCCGGATTCGGCCACGCGCTCCCCGTTTGGGCGCACGACACCTTCGCCGTCTGCTGTCTGCGCAAGGCGGGACCTACAGACTGACCGCCCTACAGGAGGACAACTTGAAACCCGTAAGGCCGTTTCCGTTCCGTGTGATTTGCTGCCTGGCCGTCGGCTGGACCCTCGCGACCGCGCTCGCCGGTGTTCCGGCGGCCCTGGCGCAGCAGGGCGCGGCCGCCGCCGCGCAGGTCGAGCCCGAGAAGGCGGCGGCGATCCGCCAGCTGCTCAGGGTCACGCGGGCCACCGAGCTCATGGTGACCTCGATCGAGACCTCGCTACCGGCGCAGAAGGCGGCGAACCCCCGGATACCCGAAGCGTTCTGGGAGGAGTTCACCGCCCGGCTGCGAGCGGATGTCGACGGCTTCATCGAGCTACTGGTCCCGCTGTACGACAAGTACCTGACGCTCGACGAGATCCGGCAGCTGATCGAGTTCTACGAGAGCCCGCTCGGTCGGCGTCTGGTCGAGGTGCAGCCGACCCTGGCAGCGGAGAGCATGCTGGCCGGCCAGCAGTGGGGTGCGCGGCTGGGCCAGGAAGTCGCGGCCGACCTGGCGGCGCGCGGGATCGTCATCCCGCCGCAGTAGTCGCATGCCGCGTGCACGGGGCCGGTGTGGACTAGCCCCGACTATGCGGAGCTCGGCATAATCGGGGTAAGTGCAGCTGTCCTGCCCTCGTCCGTCGCGAGCTCCCACGCGGATCGCAGAGCCGCCGGTGCGGCTCGCGCAGTGATCTTGCGACTTGACGCCACATTCCCTCTGGGTTATATTCCTCGCATGGAATGGAGGGGGTGGAGTTCACCGATCAGTTCGGCGGGTGGTGAGAGACACTGACGGAGGAGGAGCAGATCTCGATCACGGCGGCCGTCCAGCTACTCGAGCGGAGAGGGCCCCATCTGCCCTATCCCTATAGCTCGGCGGTCCGCAGTTCCCGCCACGGGCACATGCGGGAGCTGCGGGTGCAGCACGGCGGCGATCCTTACAGGGTATTCTACGCCTTCGATCCCCGAAGGGTCGCGAT
>Ga0180437_10001978_pt1 | contig 34011 bp, 30 predicted proteins | sample SS_ome_4_FD_132410 | JGI IMG/M metagenome (GOLD analysis project Ga0180437, IMG submission 132410) | Hypersaline lake sediment archaeal communities from the Salton Sea, California, USA - SS_3_D_1 metaG | ecosystem: Environmental > Aquatic > Non-marine Saline and Alkaline > Hypersaline >... | reverse complement strand
CACTACGGTACGCATGTCCACTCCAAACAGTTCATTCGCCGTGCAAGGCTCAATAGCAGTGCTACCACCCAAATTCCATTGGAGGGCGTAGCCAAGCGGTGCTCTGGTGTGGTATACTTTTCCTCAGTCCTGACTCACATAAGCTAGGTCTGCCGCACGCCGTCTTCTCCCGAGCGGCTCTCCCAGCGGTTGCGTTTCAGCACCGCTTTGCCTCGCAAGGCCCACGCCGAATCGTGGCGGTCCTGTGGGCGGCCAGTTGTAGCTGGCTGTGAGGCAATCCAGCCACGGGTGTCTCTCTTACCCACGGAGGGGACGTTATGTACCCCACTGAGGCTCCCAGCATGTCTGTCCGTCCCGACGACATTGGAGCGTCGGCGAACGAGTGTCTACGAGCTAGCCCCTACAAGGCGTTTGCAGGGGTGTCGTGCCAGTGCGAGCATGGCGTGCTTCTCCTGAGAGGCCGGGTGTCCAGCTTCCACCACAAGCAAGTTGCCCAGGAGACCGTGGCCAAGGTCAGCGGGGTGACCCAGGTGGTCAACAGCATCGACGTGGACTGACTGGAATGGAAGAACCTTGCCACAGGCAGAAGGAGCGAGCCATGTTAGTTTTGAGCCGGAAACTGAAAGAAAGCGTCTTCATCAACGGCAACGTAGTCGTTACGGTGCTGAACATTCAAGGCGACAGGGTACGACTCGGCATCGAAGCCCCCAGGGAAATACCGGTGCATCGCCAGGAAGTGTATGAAGCGATCAGGAATCAAGAGGTTCCGATGCCTGTCGGCTAAAATCGAGGTGAGCTATGATTCGCATCGACTTGGTTGACCATACGGACAAGATAAAGCATGTCGATCTCCGTGTGGTTCCCGTAACCACAGAGAAAGATTTCACCTGCATTCCAGACGGCATATTGCCGCTGCGTAGTGTTGTGCGACTTTCCCGTCAACTCAAGGCTGGGCGTGTATCCGGGCGAACGGGCAAGTACCTCTGGTATCGGCTGGTAGGGACACCGGCCGATAGCCACAAGAGCCCACGAAGCAACAAGTGTCGGTGAAGCACCACACTACGCCGCTACCAGCTTCGTGGCCGACGACACACGGCAAGTCCTGGCGGGACTATACCGGCTTGACGTTCTCGGCACACGGGCCTTTCGGACTTCGGCCTTCGGTGTAGGACACCCGCTGGCCTTCACGTAGCTCCTCGAAACTGACGCCTTCGAGGCTCGATGAGTGGAAGAACAGGTCTTTGCCGCCCCCCGTGTCGATGAACCCGAAGCCCCTGTCCGTCAACCTTTTGATGATGCCTTCGGCCATTTGTACGTTTCCCGGTGTGAATGTCGGAATTGCCGCCGCCCGACCTACGATGTCCGGGCTGGTCGGCGTCCAGGAGTGTACACCGTCACGGTGCCATTACGCAAGTGGGTTACGGCACGAACCACTGATCGTCCTGAATGGCTTTCATGCACTCGTCCACCGAGAGGGCGTCGTATAACCCAACCCAATCGCCCGTGTGCCGCATGAAATAGAGGGCAAACTTGGCGTTGCCCAGGTATTCCATCCGTGCAAACTTCGCCTCGAACGTCGGCGAGAGGGCATTCGGTCCTGGGCAGGCGTAGGTCGAGAAGAAGTAGAAGTAGTGCCTGTACCATTTCGTCCCGATGTCGGTGATGTAGTTAAATTGCTGCTCTTGTGGCGGCTGAATGTGTTTGGGCTTCAAGACGTTCACGATCAGGTCGGTGGCCTTGGCTTCCACTTCTGCCTTCAGTGTATCAGGCAAGGGTGACTTGGGTTTCGTAGCGGGGCTTATCATCCAGGCTTTACGCCGTTGTGCCATCGTGGTCACTCCTTTCGATTGTCCCCTGATTGACTTTCAAGTACCGCTCCACCACCCTCACCATCATCATCAACGACCCTTCGTCAGCCAGCCGATGTTCCGTCCCAACCTCGATCAACGCCGACAAGGGCAATCCGCTGTTCCTGACCAGTTCCTCGGAATCGGCGAACGGGACGGTTTCGTCGGCTCTTGCATGCAGGATGATCGTGTTGGGCTTCACTCTGGTCGCCGTGCCCCACGTCCTCCAGGCCGGGCACAAGAGGACGAGAGGCGTGTCCCTGGAATCGATGTTCATGGCGAGGGCCCCGCCTCGGCTGGAGCCGACCACAACGTCGGGATGACACTGGTCATACTCGCCTTGGGCGATGCTGACGGCGGCATCGAAGTCGTCGTCGGGGAGGGCTGGGTTCAAGACCTCGTGGCCGTGGTCTTTGAGGTAGGTCGGCTTGAGGCCGCCCGGTGTCGATTGCCAGCCGTGGAGGAAGAAGATGGTCATTGTCATTCGAGAAGTGCATCGAACATCGACTCAATTGACGAAGAGCAACTTGCTGGACGATGGGCACGCCACCCACCGCCGCTGTCCTCGTCCTCGTTTTGACGACACTCCGCAATCGCTTCATCCAGCCAATCGACTTCCTGTGAGAAGTCACGTTGCAGAGTATCCGCAATCTCTTCAACTAGGTCGAGGTCGCCACCTAATACCTCCGCCGGGTTGCCCTCGCCAAGTCGTTGCTCAACCTCTCGGCTCACTGCACTCGACAAACAGTCCTCGAACTGCTCCGCTTGTGCGTCGTCGAAGCGCTCCTGATTCCGAACAAGCCAAGTGGCGGTCGCCGCCAACCCATCCAAAGAATCCTCAAGCTCGTTTCCCTTTGAGAGCAGCTTTTCCCAGATTTCCGTGATCCAGCGATTAACCATAGCTTGCTTGCACCACCGGCACTTCTCAACATGACCAAGGAACGCCATCATGTCGGACAAGTCGCCCGCCTGTGGATCACAGTCGTGAACCTGAACGTCAATGGCTTCCCGAATCGTCTTCCGAAGATCGGCGTCGGCGATGTTCGACCCAATCCGGCAGCATGTGTTCAGTCGATCCCACACGCTGACCGAACAACGGAGCCAACTGTCCGTACGACTCCTAGATTCAAACAACCGGATGCTGCGTGCCAAGAGCGTGCGATCAATGGCCTCTCGTACAACAACGGCGTCACGCTCTTGGTTGTGGTCGGCCGTCTTTGGCCGACGACCTGCTCGGAACACTTTGAAAAGCCGTTCAACTTGCTCAAAGAAGATCGCACAACGAAGCAGGTCCAGAACATCCCCTCGGTGTAGCGACAATCGCTGATTCAGGAAATCAAGAATCGAGGGATTGTGACACGACACTACAAGTTGCGACGAGCTTCGCACGATGCGAATGAAGTTGCCCTCCAATTCGTCGAGCGCCTTCCTGAAGCTCGACGGCGATGTAGCGAACCCGTACCGTTCTGCCCGTGTACGAAAGAAGGACTCAAATGCTTCCTCCAAGTCAGACAGGAACACTCCGTCACCGCAACTGGCAAGAGCAAGCAGCAAGTGACGTGCGCTTTCACTGATCTGATTCTCGAAGGCATGTGTCCACAGGTCGGACGGGTTCTCAAGTCGTGCTAGAAAGACACCTGGGTATTCCCTTGCCCGACAGTTCTCTGTCTCTGCCGGATTCGTCATCCATTCGATGATGCGAGGGTTGTAGTTGCGATGAGAGATGATGTCGTGGTAGGTGCGTTCCTCGACAAGGGCTGCAATATGATCTTGCGGCACCTGAGCGAAATAGAGATGGTTTGCGAGGATGCGGGCTTTGTCCACGTCGCTGTAGTCATCGCACGAGACGACGAAACGGTACAGGTCTATGTTCGAGCGTGCAAGATGCTCGTGTTCCGCTCTGGCCTGGGCAAGGATGTACTCACGAGTGGTCAAGATGAACCGTTTGTTCGCCGTTCGAGCAACCGATCTGATGAGTTGTAGCAAGGCCCGATCTTCGTTCTTGCCGAGCTTTTCTCCGGTGCTGATCTGCCCCAGGAAGTCATCGTAGTAGAACACCTGCTTGGCCTTCTTATCGTGCCGAAAGAGCCTTTGGCCTTCAGTCACGTTCTGATGGATGGCAACAACCTCCCAATTGTCCGCCAGGTACTCGACAAGCAACATCTCTGCGAGCGTTGTCTTTCCAACACCAGGGACACCGGACAATATGCAGACACGTTCATCTTCGAGCTTCTGACGTGCAGCCTCGAAACTGCCGGTATGTACGTACAGTCCGAGCCTCCGTTTGATTTGTTCCTCTGTCAGCAACGATTGAACGAAGACATCGTTGTTGAGTACCCGTGACAAGACTGCTTCGCTGGTGAACCATAGCTTGAAATGTGTTTGCTCTAGCGTCGGATTGCTCCGAAGGAGAGCGTTCAGATCATCCCGACCTACGATGTCATGCTTCGATTTGCAGAACGGCGACAAGAGGCGAAAAAGCTCGTCCACGTTGGATGGGCTTAGGCCGACAGACGTGGCGAGGATGTATCGTTCTGGCTGCAACCTCTTGATTTTGGGTAGCTCCTTCTTCTTCAGGTGGGATCGCAGTTTGGCATAGCCCGAACGAACAAAGTGCTTGCACTGGACGATCCAGTCACGGTTTTCCACGGGAGCGTGGCGAAGGTCGATTCCCCGGTCTCGGCCAGATGTGAAGGCTTGAAGTGGTACGTCAAGTGACCTTTCCAGCAAATCACGGCAAAGCGCCTCGAAGTCCGACGGCGAGAGTCCTGTGAAGTCGTAATCGGCCATCGGAGATCATCCTTAACGTTGCCGAAGTGTAGTTCCAGGCGAGAGCCGTCAATGCGCTCCACGATCTCTCAATTGTAGCGGGCCTCTGTCGCCACAGAATGGCATCCGGGTAGGATCGCCCAACGCCCCGTCGCCGTCCGGCGGCTGCTTCTCCCTTGCGGAGGACCGCCAAACTGCGGGCTCCAGGCAGCAGATTCCGGGCTCAGCGGGGCCATGACCCGACCGGACACCGTGATGAACTGCGGGCTGACTGCGGCCGGGATGCCTCTGCGGGGGGATGACAAGTGTATGACACCAATGGAGTTATGGCACGCAGATGGTTGCCTGCACCGCTCAAAGGGGGTAAACTGACGCTCTCGAATCACCATTTGCCTAACCGGGGGAGCATTGTATGCCAACCGCAACCTCTCCTCCACCAGAACAAGGCCAACTCGTCACGGTGCGTCAGCGCCAATGGGCCGTCACCGACGTGGCCCGCAGCACGCTCCCTGAGCAGGTTCTGCGGGCCTCGCCCAACGGCCAGCAACACCTCGTCTCGCTGTCCTCGGTCGAGGACGACGGCCTGGGCGAGGAATTGCAGGTGATCTGGGAACTGGAACCAGGTGCCCAGATCATCGAGAAGGTCGCCCTCCCGGAGCCCACCGGCTTCGACGACCCGGTGCGGCTGGACGCCTTCTTGGATGCCGTCCGCTGGGGGGCGGCATCATCGGCCGACGTGAAGAACGTCCAGTCCCCCTTTCGGTCGGGCATCGAGATCGAGGACTACCAACTCGATCCCGTAGTCCGTGCCGTTCAGATGCCGAGGGTCAACCTCCTCATCGCCGACGACGTGGGCCTGGGGAAGACCATTGAAGCGGGCATGGTGAATCTGGAACTCATCATCCGGCACCGTGCCCGACGTATCCTCATCGTCTGTCCCGCTGGACTCCAGGTTCAGTGGCGAGACCAAATGCGGGACAAGTTCGGCCTGGAGTTCCGCATCGTCGATAGCGACTTGATGAAACGGCTACGGCGGGAGAGGGGCATCCACGTCAATCCTTGGACGCACTTCCCCCGCCTCATCACGTCCATCGACTTCCTCAAGCGTGAACGTCCCCTCCGGCTGTTCCGGGAGACGCTGCCCGCCGAAGGCGAGGCAATCTACCCACGCCGCTACGACATCTTGGTTTGCGACGAGGCGCACAACGTCGCTCCATCGGGCCGGGGCAAGTATGCCACGGACTCGCTCCGCACGCAGGCAATGCGTGTGTTGGTGCCGCACTTCGAGCACAAGCTCTTCCTGACGGCCACGCCCCACAACGGCTACGTCGAGAGCTTCTCGGCCCTGCCGGAACTGCTCGACGCTCAGCGGTTCGCCCGGGGCACCATGCCCGACCGCAAGCAACTCGGTGCGGTCATGGTTCGCCGCCTGAAGTCAGAGTTTGTTCGCTTCGACGGGCTGGCGAAGTTCCCTGATCGAAAACTGGAGCCGCTGGAAGTTCCCTACACGGCCCAAGAGAAGGCCGTCCATGCCGCACTTCGGCGATATACCCAGTTGCGGGGCGGCCGGGCCGCCGACAGCGCCGAGAGGTTCGCAACGGAGTTCGTGCTCAAGACCCTCAAGAAGCGGCTCTTCTCATGCCCGGCCGCCTTCGCCGCCACGCTGGCCCAGCATGAGAAGTCGCTTACGACGGCCACCCGCAAGCGGCCCACCAGGCCAAGCGTCGGCATCCTCCAACGCCAGATCGACAAGGCCGACGAGGAATACGCCGACGACGCCGAATACGAATTGGCGACCGGCGATGCAGTGGATACCGCCAGCCTCCTGTTCCGTGAGACGAGTAGCGAGGAGAGGCAGCTTCTCAAGCAGATGACGGACTGGGCGGCCAAAGCATCGGCACGGCCTGACTCGAAGGCCGACGTGCTGATCCAGTGGCTCAAAGACAACATCCGGCCGGGCGGCAAGTGGTCCAATCGGCGTGTCATCATCTTCACCGAGTACCGGGCCACCCAGAACTGGCTCCAAGAGCGTCTCGCCTACGAAGGCTTCCGAGCCGGTGACGGCCGACTGCTCACGCTCTACGGCGGGATGGACACGCAGCATCGGGAGGACATCAAGGCCGCCTTTCAAGCCCATCCGTCGAAGCACCCTGTCCGCATCCTGCTGGCGACCGATGCTGCTTCCGAAGGTATCGACCTCCAGAACTACTGCTCCAACCTCATTCATTACGAGATTCCCTGGAACCCGAACCGGATGGAACAGCGAAACGGCCGCATCGACCGGCACGGCCAGAAGGCGAAGGCGGTCTACATCTACCACTTCGTCAGCGAGGGTTATCAGGAACGGGAACGGCTTGGCCAGGATGTTTCGGCCGGTGAACTGGAGGGCGATCTTGAGTTTCTAATGCGGGCGGCAAAGAAGGTCGAAACGATCCGAGAGGACTTGGGCAAGGTCGGGCCGGTGATCGCCGAGCAAGTCGAAGACGCCATGCTCGGCCGCCGCACTCGACTGGATACCAGCGGGGCCGAGAAGGACGCCGAGCCGGTTCGGAAGATGCTCAAGTTCGAGCGGGATTTGCAACAGCAAGTCGAGCGGCTCCGTAACCAGCTTGGTGAAACGCAACGGGAACTGCGGCTCTCGCCTGATAACGTCCGCAAGGTGGTCGAAATCGCCCTGGAGGTTGCAGGAAAGCCGTCGCTCATTCCAGTCCAGGTCGAGGACAAGCACTCCGGCGACGGCCGGGCGATCCAGGCTTTCCACTTGCCTTCGCTGGATGGGAGTTGGACGGCCTGCTACGAGGGTCTTGCCGATCCGCTCTCCGAGGAGATCAGGCCCGTCGTTTTCGATCATCACCTGATCGACGGTCGGGACGACGTGGTACTGGCACATCTGAACCACAGGCTGGTTCAGATGTGCCTGCGGCTGCTGCGGGCCGAGGTCTGGTCTACCGAGGGTAAGAAGCGGTTGCACCGCATCACGGCCCGGCTGGTTCCCGACTCGGTGTTACGTGACCCGGCGATGATCGCCCACGCTCGGCTGGTGGTCATCGGCGGCGACTGCCACCGGCTGCACGAGGAGATCATCTCGGCGGGCGGGCTGCTGCGTGAAGGGCGGTTCACTCGCATTGACCGGGTGGGTCAGATTCAGGATGCCCTGGCAGCGGCGATGCCTGACGAGCCTGCCCCTGCCATGAAGAAGGCGCTGTTGGACCTCTATCCCAAGCATACGGAATCCCTTGCCAAGGCGATTGAAGCCCGCATGAAGGATCGCACGTCGGGCCTGCAAAAAGCCCTGGCCGACCGGGAGAAGAAGGAAGCCGCCGACATCGAGGCCATCCTGACGGAACTCAAAAAGACCATCGAGGACAAGCTCGACGACCCTGAACTCAAGCAGCAGTACCTGTTTGAGGATTGGGCGGACGACGAGCGCCAGCAGCTTGAACGCAACATGAACGCCTTGCGGGAGAGGGTGCGGCAGATTCCTGAAGAGATCAAACGTGAAACGGCGTCGGTTCGGGCACGGTTTGCCAATCCACAGCCCCGGATGTTTCCGGTGGCGGTGACGTTCCTGGTGCCGGAGAGGATGGCGAGGAGGTAACAGGAGTCACGATCTACAACTAGAGCTTCGTCGATAATCAGAGTGGGAATCATGCCTTCGCAGTTCAAGTCATTCAAGAGTGTCCTTGATGACATTCAGGCTCAAAGGAGTCTGACCAGAGATGTCGTGCGGCAGCAATGTGAGGAAGTATGGGAGAAGTTTCGGGACAACCAGGAGATACTCCATTTCGAGACTTCCGATAGAATCCTCGGCCCAGGTCGCTTGGTGAGTATTGACTTTGACGCCGCCAAACTCGGGATTCAACTCCTTGGCGAGAGCGACGTTTTGGAATTGTCTTTCGACAACGTAAACGACTTTGGCATCGCCAAATACAACAACCCTGAGACGATGGGAGAGACACTCGTAGGTGCGTTTTGGGAGGCGAAGGTTACTCGGAGATACTTAGAAAGAATCGTCGCCAACAGCTACGCAAGGCTGTCCCCGGAGGAAATAGACTCCTTTCAGGACATCGCTCGTGTGGCAGAGAGCGAGGTGGCGGAGCTTTGCCCGCTTGACCTTCCCGAGGCCGAAATCAAGGGGCATTTCTGTGACATCATAGGCAATCCGTTTGCCCAGAAAGACTGGGGTGGCGAGACCTGCGACATCTTCTGCAATGTGCGATTTCGCCGTAGAGCAGTTCCGGCCGCCTTTATCCTGAAAGGTAAGTCCTATGCAAACCGGCCTCTGCGGATTTCAGACCTCGGAAAGAACGGCGATCAGTTGGTGCGGATGTTCTCGTTGCCCGCCGAAGTATATGTCGTGCAAAGCAACGGGCCGATTGACGGAGCGGTCCACAGCCAACTGCGTGCCCAAGTGGCGGAGAAGCTGATGACCAATCAACCAGTCTACTACCTCGTCATGGACGGGGTACAAACGGCCCGTTTGCTGCGAGCATTTCACAAGATTTGATGACCTAACCAATGTCCATCCCCCGTCACCACGCTGAATGGCTTTCGCTCGTCGAGCAATCCGGGCCGTTCTTGAGTATGCCGGTGCTGCTCAAGAGGTTCTCGGCCGGGCTGGAGGCGCATGATCCTGAGCGGTTTCGCACGCTGCGCATGGCCTACGAGGAGTGGGAAGACAAGTGGGACAACCCGGCCATTCACAACGCCTGGATCAAGCACGTTCTGGGCGACGTGCTGGAACTGACCGAGGAGGTGCTGGCCGAGGGCCAGGCCATCCCGCAGTCGCTGGCCGTCACCATCGCTGAACACGCCGAAATCCTGCGGCCCGACTTCGTGGTGCGTGAGCCGAAGGGCGACAAGAACCGGATGCTCATTCGGGCGTACCCGGCCACACAGGACTTGGAGAAGCCGGTCGCTGGCCGCACTTGGAAGGCATCGCCCAGCACTCGGATGATGGAACTGCTGCACGGCACCGGCGTCCGTTTGGGGCTGGTGACCAACGGCGAGCATTGGATGCTCGTCGATGCCCCTAGAGGAGAGACAACCGGCTTCGCCTCCTGGTATGCCCACTTGTGGCTTGACGAGCCAATCACCCTACGGGCGTTCCGCAGTCTACTTTCGGTCGAGCGGTTCTTCGGCGTGCCCGACGACGAGACTCTCGAAGCGATGCTCGCCGAGAGCGCCGAGAACCAGCAAGAAGTCACCGACCAGCTTGGCTACCAAGTACGCAACGCCGTCGAAATCCTCGTCCAGTCGCTCGACCGGGCCAACCAGGACCACAGCCGCAAGCTCCTGGAGGGTGTCACCGAGCCGGTGCTCTACGAAGCGGCGCTGACGGTGATGATGCGGCTGGTGTTTCTCTTCTGTGCGGAAGAGCGGAAGCTCTTGCCCGACGACGAGTTCTACACGGCCAACTACTCCGTCTCCTCGCTCAGCAAGCAACTTCGGGAAACCTCCGACCAATACGGCGAGGAAATCCTGGAGCGCCGTCACGACGCCTGGTGCCGCCTGCTGTCCACCTTCCGGGCCGTTCATGGTGGCGTCTCCCACGACCGCTTCAATCTGCCCGCCTACGGGGGCCACCTGTTCGATCCCGACCGTTTCCCGTTCCTCGAAGGCCGCCAGCCTGGCACGTCGTGGCGGGATGCGCCTGCCGACCCGCTGCCGGTGGGCAACCGCACGGTGCTCCACCTGCTCGAAGCCTTGCAACTGCTCGAAATGCGTGTGCGGGGCGGTGGAGGAGCGGAGAAGCGGCGGCTCAGCTTCATAGCCCTCGACATTGAACAGATCGGCCACGTCTACGAGGGCCTGCTGGATCACACTGCCAAGCGTGCCCCGGAGCCGGTCCTGGGCCTGGCCGGGGCAAAGGACAAGGAACCGGAAATCCCCCTCTCGAAGCTCGAAGCGGAATGGGAAAGGGGTGAAGACAGCCTGCTCGCCTACCTCAAGAAGGAGACGGGCCGTTCCCCAAGCGCCTTGGGCAAGGGCCTGAACGTCGAATTGGAACCCGCCGACGCCAACCGCTTTCAGGCGGCCTGTGGCGGCGATCCCAAGCTATGGGAACGGGTCAAGCCATTGGCCGGGCTCGTGCGGGACGACACGTTCAAGCGCCCGGTCATCATCCCCCAGGGCAGTGTCTACGTTACCGCAGGGACGGACCGCCGTAGCAGCGGCACGCACTACACGCCGAAGAGCCTGACCGAACCCATCGTCCAATACACGCTGGAACCGCTCGTCTACGACGGCCCAGCCGAGGGGAAGCCCAAGGACGAATGGAAGCTCCGTTCGCCCAAGGAATTGCTCGAACTGAGCATCTGCGACATGGCCTGCGGCAGCGGGGCCTTCCTGGTGCAGGCATGTCGGTACCTGAGCGAACGGCTCATGGAGGCATGGGAGGAAGCCGAGAAGCAGCAGCCCGACACGATCCGCATCACGCCACTTGGTGAACCTTCGACCGGCAAACCGGGCGAGATGCTTATTCCCAAGGACACCGACGAGCGGGTGATCTACGCCCGCCGCATCGTCGCCGGGCGCTGCCTGTACGGTGTGGACATCAACCCGCTGGCCTGCGAGATGGCGAAGCTCAGCTTGTGGCTCTTGACGCTGGCGAAGGACATGCCGTTCACGTTCCTCGACCACGCCATCCGGTGCGGCGATTCGTTGGTCGGCATCAGAAGCACGGAACAGCTTGAGCGGTTTTCACTCGACGGGGGCGATACGCAGTTGGAGTTTGCACACGAGCAGATCAGAAAACGGCTTGATGCGACCCGGCTCTTGCGGCGGCAGATTGAAGATCGCTTCGACAGCACGGTGGAAGACACCGAGCAAAAGGCCCTGATGCTCAAGAACGCCGAAGAACAGACCCGACGCCTCGCCTATGCCGCCGATCACCTGCTTGCCGCCCATTGGCAGCCGATGTCCAACACTGACCGGCAACGGGAACTGGGTGATACGCTCCGGGATGTCGAGTTCAAGTTCAAGGACTTGCCGGTGGAAGAGTTGGATCGGGAAGCGGAGGGGCGACTGCGTGAAGTCGGCTGCCCAACGCCACTTCATTGGCCGCTGGAGTTTCCCGAAGTATTTGACCGTGGCGGGTTCGACGTATTCGTGTGTAACCCGCCCTTCATGGGCGGACTCAAGATTACCGAGAATCTGGGCGCAGCGTACCGCCCTTATTTGGTGGCGGCACTTGCTAATGGGAATAGCGCAACCGCCGACCTATGCGCCTATTTCTTCTTGCGGGCCTTCGCACTACTTCGCCAGTCCGGGTGCTTCGGCTTCCTGGCGACCAATACAATCGGCCAAGGTGACACCCGTGAAGTGGGGTTGGGTCAGATTGTACGGGAGGGCGGTTCGATACCGAGTGCCGTTTCAACACGTACCTGGCCGGGAATTGCTGCCGTTGAGATAGCAGAAGTGTGGGTATTCAGGGGCAAGTGGGAAGGGCACTGCTACCTCGATGAGAAGTCAGTATCCCAGGTCTCCACGTACCTCACTGCTCAAGTGGGAGAACTTGGTGAGCCACGAAGCCTCGCAGCAAATGGCGGCGTGGCATTTCAGGGGTCAAACATGTTGGGGCTTGGCTTCACCCTGTCGCCGAGCGAGGCAGCCGCCTATCACGAGAGGGATACACGGAACAGCCAGGTGCTGTTTCCCTACGTAAATGGGAGCGACCTCAATACGCATCCACAGCAACAAGGGAGTCGTTGTGTCATCTATTTCCAGGATTGGCCTTTGAACCATCAGTCGGCACCGAGAGGTTACCGTGGTCCAGTAGCGAGCGACTTCCCGGCGCTTCTCAAGGTTGTTGAAGAAGAAGTGAAGCCGCAACGGGCTAAGAACAAGGATAAGCGGAGACGTGAAATATGGTGGCAATTTACCCGGCCAACGGTTGACCTCTACGCAGCGATTAGGGAGCTATCACGAGTCCTGATCGTGGCCCAAGTCAGTCGAACTTGTGCGTTCACATTCGTGCCTACAGGATGGGTCTACAGCCATAAGACGATTGTGTTTGCGTTGGACGGAAACGAGGACTTCGCCGTCATGCAGAGTGCCTTCCACGTCGAATGGGCCTGGAGGTACAGTGGCACGCTCAAACGAGACTTGAGCTATTCGCCAACCGATTGCTTCCTTACGTTTCCTTTTCCCTGTTTGGGTAATGAGAACGCAAGCCTTGCCGCTGTGGGCGGCGAATACCACGAGCACCGCCGCCAAATCATGCTCGACCGCCAGGAAGGGCTAACGAAGACCTACAACCGTTTCCACGATCCCGACGAAACGCCCGCCGACATCCAGAAGCTCCGGGAACTCCACGTCGAGATGGACAACGCCGTGGCCGCCGCCTACGACTGGACCGATCTCGACCTGAGCCACGGCTTCCACAATTCTAAGCAGGGCATCCGCTACACGATCAGCGAACCCGCCCGGCGTGAGGTCTTGCAGCGTCTCCTGAAGCTCAACCACGAACGATACGAAGAAGAAGTGCGCCAGGGCCTCCACGAGAAGAGGGGCAAGAAGACCACCACCCGTAGACGGGGCAGCAAGAATAAGTTCGAGGGACCAACGTTGTTTTGACATCCATACCGGACGACTTCTCTGACAGAAAGGAGTTGAATATGCCGTCGGACTTTTATGAATACCACCACGCATTGTGTTATGAACTCGCTTGCATAAAGGACAAGATCCGGCATTTGGTGCAGCACAACGCAACAGACGGGGCGTTCAAAGAGGCTGCGCTACGCACCGTTCTTCGTCGTCATCTTCCAGACACAATGAAGGTATGTCAGGGTTTTGTGGTAACCACAGACGATCAGTCTACACAAGTTGACATACTCATTATTGACAGCAATAAGCCAACGCTTTTTAGGGATGGCGACCTGGTAATCGTCACGCCTGATGTAGTGAAAGCGATCATCGAAGTCAAGACGGAACTCGACCATCCGCAAGAATGTGATACAGAGATACATAAGCTTGCAAAGATCGGACAACTGTGCTCTGAACACAGCGAAGGCCACTCCTTTTGGACAGGAATGTTCATATATCGTCCGGAACAATCGATCTACAGTGAACGTTCGCAAGAGAACCTACTTCGTGCTGTTGGCAGGGCACATCTGAGTACGGGATGTTGTGTCAATTGCATCTCGCACGGCATTAGAGGGTTTATCCGGTATTGGAAGGAAGATGCGGTACTGTTTGAACAATCGGATAGCAGGAGATTAGGTGCTAGGTGGCATTCATACGATCTTGAGTCGCTTGCACCGTCGTATTTCATCGGAAATCTGATTCACCACTTGTCGAGCATTGACGGAACGGAAAACAGTCGTGTGTGGTTTCCGATGGATAATGGCAAAGAATGCAAACGCCGATTCTTTCTGCGTCGGGGAGAGACGGAACCAATCAGGTTTCAACAGAGCACTTAGGTCGAAGAGGATCGAACAGGAGGAACTATTGAGCGTACTCTAGGCCAGTTGTCCGTCGCCAGCGAGGTTTACGCCAGCAGCAACGGCGTGTCAGACGGTATTGGAACGCAGTACAGAATGAGCGACTAAGAGGTATCCGGGAATGAACACTGTCCTCAAGTCCGAACTCAGCGACATGCAACTCCGGGCCAAGCTGGAGGAGATGGTCATCGGCGATCTTCTCGGCCCGGCTGGTGGGGAGAACGAGGAACTCGTCGAGCGGAACGTCCGGGATCGCTACCTGGTCGGGGTGTTGGCACCGGCCAAGCGAAGCGGCGAGGCGTCGGCGGCTCCGACCGACGAAGACGAGGAAGAAACCCAGTCGCTCGTCGATCCTCTGGCCGAGGGCGGGGCCGACAGCCTGGAGGAAGGCACCACGGAACTCGACGTGCCGGTCACGCAGGCCCATTTCCCCTCGTCGTTCGGCATGACCTTCTGTGTGGACGGATCGGCGGAGTCGCTGGTCGTCCATACTTACTGGGGGCAGTACAAGAAGGAGGTGCGGGAAGAGCAAATCGACGAGCGGACGGGCAAGCCGATCCGGGTCTGGAAACGCTACCCGCACGGCGGCAAGCAGGAAGTGCCGCTCAAGGCAGGCTTCATCAAGCCGCTGCTGCTCGACGGACGCAGCCCGGATGTATTTGTGCAGGGCCAGGTCCGAAAGCGGGACGATCACTTCTTCGTGACCCTCTTCCTGGTCAACGGCCAGGAAGAGGGTCGGCCGAAGGACGAGTTCTACGTCTTCCAGCCAGAACTGAGTGTCACAGCACTCGACGATGCGCCGATCTTCACCCAGAAGCGGCAACTGCGGGCCGGGCCGAACGCCGATCCAGCGGCGAAGCTGGAAGAAGAGACGATGGCAATGTTGTATCGCCATCAGGTCGAGTTTGCCGTGGGGCATGGCGTAAGCGTGCGGGCCAAGGTCTCTGAGGAGTCTCCCGACCGGGCGGTGATGCTCAAGACGCAAGTGGTTCCCGAATACGAAGTCGCCAAGTCCACGCCGCCCAGCGAGGCCGACGCTGATAAGAACCCAGCGTTCGCCAAGCTCAAGGGCTTGGTCCTGGACATGAAGGAACTCGCTGAGGCGGACCCGTCCCAGTTCAAGAAGAAGCTCGGCCCGCTGGTCACGGCCTACAGGGCGTGGATCGAAGCGGAGGAGGCGAAGATCGGCGATCCGGCAAAGGGGTTGTCGCCATTCAAGGAAGCGGCGGCAGCGAACATCGCCAACTGCCGCAGGACGCTAGAGCGGATCGAAGAAGGATTGAAGCTGGTTGCAGAGGACGGGCAGGCGGCGGAAGCGTTCAAGTTTATGAACCGGGCCATGTGGCTCCAGAGGACGCACTCGATCTACTCGGAGCAGGTCCGTCGTAACGCCAGCCCGGACTTCGACAAGCAGATCGACATCCCGAAGAACCGGAGTTGGTATCCTTTCCAGATCGCCTTCGTTCTGCTGAACCTGCCCAGCGTCACCAGGTTCGACCATCCCGACCGCAGCACAGGCCAGGAAGCCTTGGCGGACCTGCTGTTCTTTCCCACAGGCGGCGGTAAGACGGAAGCCTACTTGGGCCTGACGGCGTACACGATGGGCCTGCGGCGCTTGCAGGGCACCGTGGCGGGCCGATCCGGGGAGAACGGTGTGGCCGTGCTCATGCGGTACACGTTGCGGCTCTTGACCATCCAGCAGTTCCAACGGGCGACGGCGCTGATGTGTGCTTGCGAGTCCATCCGTCGCAAGGGTCTGGAACAAGGAGATAACCGCTGGGGCCTGACGCCGTTTCGCATCGGGATGTGGGTCGGGCGGCGCACGACGCCAAACCGGACGAACGACGCCTTCGAGGCGATCAAGCAGGCCAGGGGCAACAAGTTCGGCGGGGCGTCTGGTATCGGCACGCCGTATCAGCTTACGAATTGCCCTTGGTGCGGAAGTCCGATTGACATCGGCAAGCACCTGGAGTCCCAACCGTTCAAGCAGGGACGGTGCCGCACGATCACGTACTGCGGGGACAAGTTCGGCAACTGCCCATTCAGCAAGCGGCAGGCACAGGGAGAGGGTCTGCCGGTGCTCGTCGTCGATGAGGAGATTTACCGGCTCCTGCCGTCACTGCTGATCGCTACGGTGGACAAGTTTGCCCAGATGCCCTGGAAGGGCGAAGTGCAAATGCTCTTCGGTCAGGTCAACGGCCGCTGTGACCGGCACGGGTTTGTCTCGCCCGAGATCGAAGACCTGCGCCCGGTGTCGCAGCATCCGGCCACTCGAACGGGCTTGAAGCCCGCCAAGGTGTTGGAGCACCCGCCGCTAAGGCCACCTGATCTCATCATCCAGGACGAACTCCATCTTATCAGTGGTCCGCTCGGCACACTGGTCGGGCTGTACGAGACGGCCATCGACCGGCTCTGCACATGGGAGGTGGACGGCCGGAAGGTGCGGCCCAAAGTGGTGGCTTCGACGGCCACGATCAAGAACGCCGACGCCCAGGTCCACAAGCTGTTCCTGCGCCGGGTGAATCTATTTCCACCGCACGGGCTGGATGTGCGAGACAACTTCTTTTCGCTTTGGCGGGAGCCGAGCGAAGACTACCCCGGCCGCATCTATCTGGGCATCTGTGCCCCCGGCCGCCGCCTGAAAGCCGCCCTGATCCGTGTCTACGTCGCCTTCCTCTGTGCGGCGCAGGCCCTCTATGAGAAGGAAGGCTTCGGTGAGGCCGTCGATCCTTGGATGACGTTGGTGGGTTACTTCAACTCTATGCGTGAACTCGGCGGGATGCGTCGTTTGGTCGATGACGACGTGTACAACCGAGCCATGAAGATGGATCGCCGTGGATTGGCCAAGCGGTTCTTCGGCACCAATTTCCTCGCCGAACTCACCTCCCGGATGCGATCCGAGGAAATCCCGCTGACCCTCGACCGGCTGGAAGCCCCGTTTGATCCAGAGGTGGAAGAAAAACGGAAAGCAATGTGGAAAAAGGGGCAGTTCAAGGAAGCGCCCAGGAAACCGCTCGATGTTCTATTGGCAACCAACATGATCTCGGTCGGTGTGGACGTGCAGCGGTTGGGGTTGATGGTCGTTGCTGGTCAGCCAAAGGCAACCGCCGAATACATCCAAGCAACGAGCCGGGTTGGCCGAAGGAAGCCTGGAATTGTCTGCACCGTGTTCAACTGGGCTCGACCTCGTGACCTGTCCCATTACGAAACCTTCGAGCACTACCACGCCACCTTCTACAAACACGTCGAGCCGCTCTCCGTGACGCCGTTCTCGCCGGGGGCGCTCAGTCGTGGCCTGGCCGGTTTGCTGGTCGGGCTCGTCAGGCTCCGGGGGATGGAGTTCAACCCGAATGAGGCGGCGGCAAGAATCCAGGTGACTGATCCCTACGTTCAGGATGCCATTGATGCCATTGCCGAACGGGCGGCGCTGGTGGCCGATACGCCAGAAGTCGCCGACTACTGCCGGGCCGAGTTGCAGAGCAAGGTCGATCTCTGGAAGGCCGAGGCCCAGAACGTCACAGGCGGGCGCACCCTGAACTACACCCAGCCTTGGGGAGCGGCGAAAGGGACAGCGATCAGCCTGCTGACGCACCCCGGCCTGGAGAGGTGGCAGGAATTTACGTGCCTTGACTCGCTCCGGGATGTCGAGCCGACAGCGAAACTCATCATCGACGACGGGGGGCTCGACGAGATCGTGGAGGCAACGACGGAGGAGACAGCGACAGCGGCACCAGAGCAATCCAATGACGGTGAAGGAGAAGGCCAGCAATGACGACTGCCATCACCATGCGAAAATCAGAAGTGGGGGAGCTTCGGCCCAGCCAAGTTCTCCACACATTCGGTATCGGCTCCATCGTCGATCTGCCAAACCTGTCCGTGCTGGTCATGAGCATGGAGGACTGGCCTATTGCCCACTCCAATGAAGTAGGTGAAGAGCGGCTGCTGGCGTCCGTCCAAGACATCCTGGGGCCGCAGGTGACACGTCTGCTGACCGCCCCCAGGGCCGAGGAAACCATCGGGGCGCTGACCAACTGGTTCGATGACTTTCATACCATCGGCGTGCCGGTTGCTCCGTTTCCACGGTGGATGGTTTGCACCGCTTGCCGTCTATTGGCACCGCTCAGTTCGGGGCTGTTCGAGCCGAAAACCGTGCCCTACCGTCCAGACAAGGCGAGCTACGTTCACTCCATCTGCCCAAAGTCGAAGCGACCGGCTCCGGTTGTCCCCGCCCGGTTCCTGGTGGCGTGTGAGAAGAGCCATCTTGACGATTTCCCGTGGCTGGAATTCGTGCATGGGGACAAGCAGGGCTGCCCCGGCCCGTTGCGGTTATATGAGGTAGGGCCGTCAGGGGAAGCGGCCGACGTGCAGGTGGCGTGTGATGTCTGCGGGAGCCGCCGCCGTATGGCTGAGGCGTTCGGCCGTGAGAACCAAACCAAGATGCCGCCATGCCGAGGACGCCGACCGCATCTGCGGGACTTCGACCCCGGTGGATGCGAAGAAGAACACGTTACTCCCATCTTGCAGGGTGCGTCGAACTCCTGGTTTCCGGTGATGGTGTCTGTGCTTTCGGTGCCGCAGGCCACGGACAAGCTATCGCAGTTGGTGGATGACAACTGGGCCATCCTGGAGAAGGCAACCAGCAAGGACATCATCACGGCGTTTCGGCAGATCGGGCAGCTTAAAGAGTTCTCCAAGTACAGCGACTCCGAGGTGTGGGAGGCGGTCGAGCGGAAGAGGCAAGGGACCGGCGAATCGGACGTGGCCCCCTCGGACCTCAAGACGCCTGAATGGCGGGTGTTCTCGAACCCGGAGGCAGCCCAGGAGAGCCGGGATTTCCGTCTGCGGATTGTCGAACCGCCCGACGACTACACGCAGTTCTTCGAGAAGATCGTCCTGGCTGAGAAGCTGCGGGAAGTTCGAGCGCTGATCGGCTTCACCCGCTTGTCTTCTGCCAGAGACTTTGACACGCCCTTTGAGCTTCCAGAGGAACAACGTGCCCCGCTATCCCGGCAGCAGCCGACGTGGGTGCCGTCCTCGGAAACACGTGGTGAAGGCATCTTCTTCCAATTCGCTGAGCCGGTCTTGAAAGAATGGACCGACCGCACCCGGACGTTCGCTGACGAATTCGTTGCGGCCCACAGACGATGGCGAGAGTCCAGAGGGCTCGATCCTGCGGGGGGCTTCCCTGGGATGCGCTACATCCTGCTCCATTCCTTCGCCCACGCCGTCATCCGGCAACTGGCAGTGGAGTGTGGCTACAACACGGCGTCGATTGCCGAGCGCATCTACTCCCGGAGTCCCCTTGAAGACGAGCCGATGGCGGGCGTGTTGATCTACACATCGGCACCCGACAGCGAGGGAACGCTCGGCGGCCTGTGTGCCTTGGGCCACCCCGCCAGGCTCGGCAGGCATCTGGACCAGGCACTTGAGAACATGAGGCTCTGTGCGTCTGATCCTTTGTGTGCAGAGCATCAGGCATCGCAAGACGCAAAGCTCCACGGTGCGGCTTGTCATGCCTGTGCCTTCCTGCCAGAGACATCCTGTGAGCGTGGAAACAAGTACCTCGACCGTGCCGTCCTTGTCGGCACGGTCGAGCGTTCCGAATTGGCGTTCTTTGAGTGACGAAGATGGACAAGAGCCAGAGATTCATCGTCGAAGCGGCAGCGGGCCTGGCGGCCCAACTACCGCCGCAGACGTTGGAACTCGTGGCTAAGATCATACAGGACGCCGACCAGACGACCTCGCCGTCGCCACGGACCAGGATCACGCAGAGCATCTTGCAGCCCCACCACCGAAGTCTCGCCAGCCGTTTCTTGGATGATTGGAGGGCAAATGCTGAAGGCGTTTCGCCAGAGGCCGTCGCACTCGCCTTGCGAACGGCATCTCATGTCCATGAGTCCGACGAGCAGAACGAAGCGGTCGAATTGGTGTGGACGGGGCCGGACTCCGACGCAGTGCCATTCCGACGCACCGAACAAGCCATTCTTCAAGTCCTCCACTCGGCCGCAAAGCGTATCACCCTGGTCAGCTTCGCTGTCTACCACATCCCTCATGTCCGAGACGCTCTGGTGCGTGCGGCCGGTCGGGGAGTGAAGATCAGCGTAGTCGTGGAAACACCCGACAAGCTGCAAGGGGAGAACGAATACAGCACACTTCACGCCCTTGGCGAGGAAGTCGCATCCTGCTCGACAGTGTATTACTGGCCGTCCGACAAGCGACAGAAGGCAGTCGGCGACAAGTTCGGCATCCTCCACGTCAAGTGTGCCGTCGCTGATGGGCATTGGCTGTTCCTGTCGAGCGCCAACCTGACCGAATACGCCTTCACCATCAATATGGAGCTTGGCGTCCTTGTGACGGGCGGGAACCTGCCGAGACAGGTTGAGGAGAACTTCGACAAGTTGATTCGGACGGGGGTGTTGGTGAGGGTGTAACGTGGTCCTTTACTTGATGGAGGGCAAGCAGATGAGACTATTCCGAATCTGTGCCTATGAAGTAACTCCCCAGCGAACCTCCGATACCAAGTCACCGCCGACAGGCGGGGCGTTCCCGGCCACCGACGAGATTCGGCAATCCTTGGACAGCCTGCTCACGTCGTCCAAGTTGGCAGCCCAGGCAATGGTCGATTTTCGAGTCGATAGCCGTCTTGACTTACAGCGGCGGCAGCACATTGTACGTGACCTGCTAATCAGCTATGCGTTCCGCCCTGCGGCCAAGGCTAGGACGGCGGCGCTAACCTTGGCGACTCGGCTATCGGAAGCAATGGACGAACGTTCGGTGCCAACTCTTCTCATGCTGACAGTGTTCAAAGACGGTTCACAGCGCCGCATGATAATGTGGGCCTTCCCGCAAGAAGAAGCCTTCCAGTTTCGCACAAGCAGCAGGGGGGCACAAATTCGTCTGCTTACTGACATCTTCAGCCGGTCCTCTCGGCTCCGCAAAGCGGCGTTGTTCGAGGGGCAGGACCGGATTACTGATTTCTGGAGCGGCCGTGTCCTCGATCTGCAATCAACGGCTGGATTTGGACAAGCAGCCAATTACTGGATCAACACGTTTCTCGATTGCCGTTTTGGGCTGGAAGGCAATGCGGGTACCCGCCTTCTAGTTGAGAGTCTGCGGCGTACCTACGAATCGCTGGATGAGCAAGCTGACCGTGACCAGCTTCACAGTGCTATGGTCGCAATCCGCACATCGCCCAAACGCACTTGGTCACTGAAGCAGTTTGCAGGCCAGTATCTCCAGGGAGAAGCCAAACGGGTGTTTGTGCAGTCAGTCCCCACCGAGATGAGGAATCTGAGTTTCAAGTTCCAACGAGATGAATTCGAGAAGAAGCTCAATTTCCGTGTGTTTCGGCTGGAGGACGATGTATACGTTTCAGCGCCGTTTGCAACCATCGGGAACTCGGTGAAGATTGAGGACGGCCAGCAACGCAAGCTGCGTTGCGAAGGTGTCATCGTTCAAGAAAAAGTGAGAGCACGCCATGCCTAGCGACCTTAGCCTTGCATACGAAGCACGCCGCCCGTTGTTGGAACATGTCGCCCATGCCCTGGAAGGTGAAGTGCGAGAGAGCCTTTCAACTCCTCGGGTTGCGAGGCGGATTGCCTTTCGGGTCGCCAGTGCAGACGAGTTCCTCGCTTCGGCGCAACATGCAAGAGAGTCCAGGGCCTGCAATGATCCTTTGGTCGAGATCGAAGACCAGATTGCAGGACGAGTTCAAGTACTCAGCCCTACGGATGTCGCTGATGTCGAGCGGCGCTTACAAAAAGCCGTTACTGTAGTGCAGGCGGCGTGGCAGGAAGCCGAAGAAGGTGACGAAACCGAATACCCGTTGCGACGGCTGACTTGTCTCGTCCCCCCACAGGTGAAGCCGCCTGGTTGGGATGGTAGAGATGACGTGCCAAAGACTTTCGACCTCACGATTCTTACTGTCCTGGCTGATCGAGCGTCCGGCGAATCCGACGAAAGGCAGGTGATGGACGCTCCACCGTTCGGCCAACCATCATCGAGCACAGAGGCCGCCGCAGATGGTGTGGGTGAGCGGAGCGGCCGGGAATACGATGTGTTTCTAGCCTATAACCACGCAGACAAGCCCAATGTGCAAGCCATCGCTGACGAGTTGCAGAAGCGAGGTTTGAAAGTGTGGCTGGATGTGGAGGAGATACCACCAGGTCGATCTTCTCAGCAGGCCATCCAGGATGCGCTCCAGCGTGTGAGAGCCTTCGCCATCTTCATCAGTCCTAATGGGCTGGGAAGGTGGCAAGCTGTCGAGCTAAGAGCGGCAATCAGCCAATGCGTGAAACGAGGAATCCCTGTGATTCCGGTGTTGCTTCCCGGCGTCTGCCAAGTCCCGGATGCCCTTCCGCTCCTGGCTGAGTTCAATTCCGTTCGTTTCGTTCAAAGCGCAAGCGAGAACGACAACGTGGAACGGCTCGTATGGGGGATTACCGGGAAAAATCCCACGATGGTCTTGCCAATTGGATCGGAAGAAGAGGCGCTTACATCATCGCCGCCGACTACGCCCATCCCAGCGCAAGAACCGCTAGGCAATGGAAAACCCGGCCTTTCTCGAAGAGTCCTCTTTGCCCTTCACGGCATCAGAACCCACGCAGGCTGGACCCGTGCGCTGTACGAGATCGGCTCTCAGCACGGTTGGCAGGTGCGCACGGATCGCTGGAACTTTGGCTACTTCTCCGCAATTCGCTTTCTTCTTCCGTCGGCCAGATCGGCTAAGGTGCGTTGGTTCCGCCGAACGTATCGGGAAGAAGTCACTGACAGGACGGTCCTCCTCGATGAGGGCAGATGTCCTTCTATTGTCGCCCATAGCTTCGGCACTTACATCTTGGGCAACGCATTGCTGAAGTACGATTGGCTGCGGTTCGACAAAGTGATATTGTGTGGTTCGATTCTGCCCTTGGATTTTCCGTGGGACAAGCTGATTGAACGTGGCCAGGTACAAGCCGTAAGGAATGAATACGGCGTGCAAGATGTTTGGAGTGGTCTGGTCCGGTGGTTTGTTGCTGGAACCGGTCCCTCTGGGCGTGACGGGTTCCGTTGCGATGATGAACGACTCGAACAGGAACGCTTCCTATACACGCACAGCGAATACTTCGACAAGGGCCAAATGGAGGCTAAATGGTTTCCCTTTCTTGGCAAAGCGCTACCTGTCATCTCACCGGCGGAGCACACTGTTTCAATGCCGAGGACGACACGCCCCTGGGTGTTGTATTCGTCTTACGCACTTCTCGTTGCTCTTCTTGTCTTCGGTTGCCTGCGTCTTCTCCCTTTTGGCGATTGGCTCCTCCGCTCATGGTCGGACAACGGGGCGGCAAGCGAGCCAATTGATGCAACACCGGACGAACCAGTTGAGCCACCCGAGCGACCGCCAGGCGGGCCGCCGGAGGGCAGCGTGACAAGGTCTGAGACGCTTGATGAGTTCTTGACCATCTGGGGGCCACTGCGGGAAGTACAAGAACGGAAGCCAGTCGCCGAAGAGTGGGACGGAGCAATCGTGCGATGGGAGGGCTGTATCCACTTCGTAAGTCAGGATAAAGATGATGGGCTAACCACCGGTCTTGTTGTGTCCTCATCGAAGGAGTTGACTTTCGAGCGACCATCCGGCGTTGTCATAGTCGCCAGGACGACGCCACGCATGTACTCGGTGCTCGATGCTCTCAGGGAAGGTGACAAGATCGAGATATGCGGTACGCTCCGATTTTCCCCCGCCCCGCCCATGGAAGCTATCGTGTACCCAACTTCCATCCGACGTGCAGAAGACGATCATTAGAACTCTTGTACATTCGCATTCCCCCGTGGTTGAGGGGAACACAACGCTACGCCGTCCTCTGAATCTTGAAGGGTGGCTTGGGGCGGCATGGTGGTATCGCAAATACTCGGATGACCAGACCTCGGCGAAGCCCGAAGCCGAGGCCCGGAGAGAAAAGCGAGGGCTTTGGGCGAAGAAGAACCCGACCCCGCCCTGGGATTGGCGTCAGCAGCAGGCCAAGGGCCCCCAACCCCAGGTAGAGGTCGAGATCATCCCCAACGGCGTGGAGATCATGGCCCTGCTGTCCAATCCGAAGGGCGAGGACGGGGGACACGAGCAGGTGGTGATTTCCCTCTGGAAGGACGAATTGACGAGCCTCCTTACACTTGCGAAAATGGCCGTTGCGTTTTCATTCACACGTCCTCAGGAGAAAGACACATGCTAGTCAACGTCAGGCGACAGCACCCAGTCGGTCAGGGCTTCTTTAGCACAGGTGAGGTAAGGACCTCAGGCGCAGTCTTCTCCTACGTCTATGATTGCGGCTCGTTCGATAGGCACGCCCTCGAAAGAGAAATCGCTTCCTATGTGTCAGCAAACAAAGCTGAACGAATCGATGCGCTCTTTGTGTCGCATCTTGACTGGGATCACGTAAGTGGTCTCGATGTCCTTCTTGGCATGGTAAGGGCGGACACTGTTTTCCTTCCATACCTTAATGCGACTAAGAGTCTTTTTCTCGCAGCAGCAGCAGTCGCTGAGGGCGACCCCAGCGCCGACTATATTCACCTCGTCAGCAATCCGCCGGATTGGCTCGGGAGTCGAGGAACCGGGCGAGTAGCGTTCCTCCGCCCCGATGACTCCCCACTTCAGATTGGCCAAGCTGCCGTAAGTCTGCAAGCGGAGGCGCACATCACCATCGAGATACCACCGGTCAATGATCCAGAAAGCCTCCCGATGGTCCTTGATCCCCACAACCGTGTCGTGACGGTCGAGTCCTCGTTGGGTATGCCGGTCGAAGTCTACGATGTGAGTCATTCGACACCACTTCGACTCCGGAATGAGCGCCAGGAGGTGCTTAATTGGATGTTTGCGTGGTTCGCACATCCACATACAGAACTTGAGGAGGCATTTAGGGAGATTGTGGAGGCTGCATTTCCCAATCGACCGGAGTTTGATTTGGCCAACCTAAAACCATGGAATGAGTGGCTACTCAGTGTTTTGCAGCGAAGAGCACAGCGGAAGAGACTCGCAGCGTGCTACAAGTCTGCGTTCCGGAATCGCAATCTGACTTCACTTGTCCTGTACAGCGGCCCGATCAAGATGTCGCCGGAGTTCCAGACAATCGTGGAGATTGGTGGGGCGAAGGATTTACTTGGCCGAGAGTTGGAGGAACGTCCGCAGACACAACAAAGGTTCGTCATGAGGAGAACATCCGAGGTATACGGCGTCCATGGCGGTCTTGGTTTGCCCGCAGCTTGGCTTGGGACCGGTGACTCCGATTTCCGGAATGGCCCTCGCCGAGACGCTTTTCAGAGTCACTATGCTGCGTTGCTTGATTTCGTCCTGACTCTTGCAGTGCCTCACCACGGATCGTCGAGCAGTTTTCACGAGAGGTTGCTCGGTGAGGGGCTTGCCGTATGTGTGGCAAGTGCTGGAAGAGGGGGAAGATACGGCCACCCGCATTCGGATGTTATCGACAAAGTGGCGACGAGAGGGAAGGTCTTTCTGACAGTCACGGAAGATCCAAGGTCGGCTTACCACGAGTGTGTGGGCATCGGACAAGCTGGAGACACTGATTTGGCGAATAGGTTCTGGAGAGTGTTGGGGCTGCTGGAGTAGACCTCAGAATAGGATATGCCACGGCAGCGTTCACTACTCAGCTCCCATCACGCCCCCTTCCCGCCAACAGAATCGACGAGTTGGAGCCAGCCTCGATGGGACTCTTCAACCGTTCAAGCCCGCCTAGCAAGAGGGGGCCTTCGTGAAGACAAGTGGGGCCCCACGTCCTGTGAAAGGGCCGGGCTGATGGAACCGGCCTCACAAGGATTCACCAGAATTGATGTATTTCAATAAATCATACAAGAACCAAGCTGGACGCCCTCGGACACCAGATCCAAAAAGGAAGCGATCTTGGGCGATCTCCGGGGTCTCAGAGCCATTTCCTGGGATCAACGGGCCCCCGAGTGCCGAAAGGTCGCCGAAAAGGTAGCACAAGATCTTCTACGTGTTGCCGCTCGCCGGGCTCCGCCCCGGCGAGCGGCTTATCCCTAACGAAGGTTTGTCCCAAACGAAGGTAGCCCACAACGAAGTCTCAACCCAACGAAGCCCGTCCCCAACAGGAAAGCACGGAAACCCCCAAACATCAAGGAAGACCAATCGATGAAGACGAAGACAACCCCCGACCGCAAAATGTCGGACATCATGAAGGAGATGATGGAACAACTGCTCCGTGACCCAAAGGCTGTTCCCTCGTCAGAAGCGTCCCACGTTGCCCTGTTCTTCGCCAATGTGGCGTGGAACGAGTGTGTCGGGCTCGGTGCCGAACGGGAGGGATACGGCAACGTCTGGCAGGCCATCGAAGCCGAGAAACCGGACTTGTGGGACGAACTGAAGTCCAGGGACATCGACGCCATGATCGACGAGCTGGTCGAGTACAAGAAGACCCACTTCCCGGATGGCCGGCGACGGATTCTCACCTGCGGCGGCACCCCGCACAGTACGATCCGAGTGGAATGGCTGCCGCCCGCTGCTCCGGGGGTGGATGCCAAATGGGAAACCCAACTGTACGGCATGGTGAGGACAGGGGCGGAGAAAGAGGCCATCCGGTTCCTGAGAAAGACCCGCAAGATGTCCCAGAACGAAGCCCGGATGGAAGTGGCGAAGACCAGGATGAAGTTGGGGATGTTTTGAGCGACCTGAGTGTCGAACCGATAAGGAGCGGTGTATGTCCGAGAACAACGGGTCACACAAAGAGACCGATTTCCCGAGCAGCGAAGAGTTCACAGACTTTGCTGGTCGGACACGGGAGTTTACGCTGGAACAGTATCCGGTGCCTTTGGGATACGGCGTGTGCGCATCCGAAGACGTGGAGGGCGACGACGGTTACGTCTTCCGGACATTCTCTACGGTGGACCCTTTTCAAGCACTTGGCGATCTTCGCAAGAGGATTCGGAAACTGCTTTCTGTTCGTCATCTCATCGAGCAGGATGGAAGGCTGTCGCTCACGCACGACAGACTGCGGGGGCGAATCGACTACGGTGGGGTCGTGGTGGACGGCATCTTCCTCACCTTTGACCAGTTGGCCGAACTCATCCAGACATACGAAGGATTTCAGTTCGATCTGAAGATCATCGATTCCTCAGACGAATTGGAGTAGCCGCACATTGCGGACACGACCAGAGAATTGCAGGTACACCATGGAACCGAACTGGTCACAGAAGGGAGCCACGCTGAGCGACAAGTCCGCCCGGCAGGAGTACGGGCTGACGCAGCAGGAGATCATCGCCGCCATCCGGGCGGGCAAGTTGCAGTACCGGGAAGGCAGCATGCACGGCAATCCGTGGTTGCGACTGTTGCGGCACGAGGTCGAGGCCCTCGTCAAGGAAAAGGGCGGCCAGGATCACCTGCATACGAAGAAGCTCCAAAAGGAATTGGCTGACCTCGACAAGGAGGCCAGGAAGATCAAGAGTCGGTTGAAGGCCATCGAGCGGCGGCGGGCTGAGTTGAAGGCGGAACTTGACGGATGACAGCACTTGCGGCGAAGGATCGATCACCATGAACCTGACACCCGACGAAGGGAAGCTGTTCTACGACCTGTATGCGGCCCTGCTGTCGTTCGTAAACCGGAAGCTGGAAGTGTCGTCGGAGCAGTTCTCGGACTCCGCCGAGTACACTTCCACGCCGCCCGAGGCCAGGGTCGCCATTCGGGACGCCCTCTTCGAGCACCGGGAACTGATCGACGAGTTCGTCGCAGAGAACCCGGAGAAGCTGAAGGCCGACGAATTGGAGATCGTCGGCACCTGGAAACACGCTTTGCCGGGCAAGTTCTACATCTTCCGCTATCTGAAGAAGTACACCGTCTTCCTCACCAGCGGCGGCTCACCAAACAAAGCCTACGGCGTCCTGGGCCTGGCCGACCCGATGAAGGAAGTCATCGGCCCTTACCTCCCACGGCTGATAACGACCGTCCTCCTGCCGTTCCAGGACAAGATCATCTACGACGGCCTCGTCTCAGGATACAACATCACCTTTGGCGGCGGCATGAAGAGGATGCTCAACGAGGAATACAAACAGGCCAAGGAGAGCTTTGGCATCATCACGTCGCTCGGCGAGGAAGCCGTGTCCGAGCAGAAGAAGCCCAAAAAGCGTTCACGGAAGGCCACGACTGGTGTTGGTGGCCGCTCGGCATCCGCCCAGGCCAAGGCGATTGCCGAGGAACTGACCGAAATGACAGACGCCTTCTGCCGGGAGTTCCTCAACGAGGAGTATGCCGATCTTTGCCGCAAGTTGGCGGCGGCCTTGGCGAGGAAACGTCCGTCGCCGCTTCTTCGAGGAAAACCCGAGACCTGGGCCTGCGGGATCGTGCGAACCATCGGTTGGGTGAACTACCTCGATGACCCAGGCCAGAAGCCTCACCTGAGACTGCCGTTCATCGACGGGGCTTTTGGCGTGGCTGAGAGCACCGGGCAGGGCAAGTCCAAGGCCATCCGCAAGATGTTCAAGATCGGGAACTTCGATCCCCGCTGGACGTTGCCCAGCAAGATGGACGACAACCCGAGGGTCTGGATGCTGGAGGTCAATGGATTCATCATGGACGTGCGGCACGCACCAAGGGAAGTCCAGGAAATGGCCTTCGAGAAGGGCCTCATCCCCTACATCCCGGCAGACCGGGGCGAGGGAGACGAAGGATCATAGGCAATAGGAGCACGATACATGCCAAACAAGGACGAGAAGCGATGGGAACGGCTGGCCGCCCTGGGGGTGAAGCGGGAAATGCCCACGCCCGAAGGTGAGGCCAAGATGTCGGCGGTGATCCTTCAACTTGCGGACCCGCTGATGAAGCAGCATGGCAAGACCGCCGAACGAGCCGAGGCGATCCTGATGTTGACCATCGCTGGCTGGAACAAGTCGATGTTTCCGCCCGACAAGCAACCGCTGATCGAGAAAGACCTGATCGATGCCTTCGTGCCGAAGGACGGCAGTGCGGAGGCAGTCGGCGTGGCAGTCGAAGTGATGGACTTCATTGCGGAGCGTCGGCAGAAGCTCTTCCCCGACCTTCGCAAGATCATCGTAGACTATGAAGTCACCATTGGCGGTGGTCGGCTCACGTTGGCCGTCTCCTCGGCCCCGATTCCGGATCTTGGATAGGAAGCCAACGTCCACGGAAGAAAAGCCATGTCGAAAGGAACACGAAACCGGAAGTTCAATGTCGGCGACCTCGTTCGTGTCAAGCATGGAGTCACGGACGTTGACTACCTTGACATCCCGATGGGAGGCTGGGTAGGAAGAGTCTCGAAGATTGGAAATGGCATGCATCTTGTCAGGTGGAGTGTCGAGACCCTGGAAAACGTTCACCCCGTTTACCGCAAGCGGTGCGAGCGGGACGGAGCCGACATCAGGAAATACTGGGTGGCCGAAGACAATCTGGAGCCCGCTCCCAATGAGCCGCTGAACATGGAACAGCCTACGGCCATCATTACCCGTCCCTTGTCAGCAGATAACCAAGACGACCGCATCTGCATGGTGTTCGGACTGACCAGCGACGATCCCTTACCCGATGACAGCGAGGCCACGGAACTGATCTACTTCAACTACCTGAAGGCCAACCTTACCTTTCCGTTGTCGGCTCGATCTTTTGACCCAATCAAGGACCGCAAACGGGAGGTGACGGTCACGGGTATGTGCGAGGGCTTTCCCATCGACGACGGTTTTGGCGTTGTGTGCGATGTGCTGAATGGAGGCGAGAAGGCGCAGATGCCGTTGTCGGAACTGGAGGTGGACCCGGACAATCCCAACTACCAAATCGTGGATGATTACATCACTTGGTTCGTCAACGCCCCCGAGGCGAGCACGGACCCTTTCAGCGACGAGTGGGGGCCGAACTTGCTTGGGAAACGGAAGTGACCGGCCATGTGGGAATGGAGCGACACACTGAAACTGGGCAAGTCATCGTCGGCCTTCGTCAAGAAGAATCTGCGTCCGCTGCCCCTGATCGACGACGAATTCGAGGCCGACTTCTTCTGTGACTTTGTGTCCTCTGGCAAGGACGACGATTCTTGGATGGGGATGGTCATCGAGCGAGAACATGGTAGCCTTCTGGCGACGGAAGACGTGCGACTGCCGCCGCCCACGGTCAACAACCTTGCGAACCTGTTGGCCCACGCCATGCTGCGACCCCTGGATGCAGGAGATCGTCGGCGTCCCGGCACGATTCATCTTCGGGATCGTCCCCAGTGGCAAGAATTGGTGCCTCACCTTCAGCAACTTGGAATGGAAGTCGGCCTCGGGCAAGATCTGCCTTGGTTCGACGAGGCAGCCATCGAGTGGATTCAGCGCAAGAGGGAGCACCCTCCTTCCGCTGAGGAGATCAAGGCTGTTCTTCGGAAACCGTTTCCACAGAGAAAGCGAACTCTGTTCACGGATGTAATGGACCTCATGGAGTGGACGGATGCGTTTGGGAAGGGAGCCTACCCGTCCCGCAAGGTGGCCGTCCCCCTCTATGACCCGGCGACTGTCGTGCCGGTCCAGTTGACGGCTGACGAGTTGGCGGCGATCCTGACCACCACCGACATCGCCAAGACAAAGAAGCTGCGGCCACGGTTGGAGGCGATGGCTGCCGAGGGCCAAGCCGTCGAATTGGACATCCACGAATGGAGTTGGGTGCTGTTTGCCTTGTGCAGTACGAAAGGCACAGAGAAGGGCGTCCCAAACCACTCGTTGCGAATTGCCAGGAGGATTGCCGACCATCTTGCCGAGGCACTGGGAATCGATGGTCCACGGTGGGAACGTAGGAAGTAGTCGTCATGTCGGAGCACAGAGGGCCCACCCTTTTTCTACACCTTACCCAAGCCCAGCGACGTGCCGTCGCTGGGCTTGACCTTCCGTTGGAGGCGTGACCGTGGGCTAATCGAGAGAATGCTATGACAGCATACACAGCCAAAGCGGCCCAGAAGCGACTCCGCAGCCTCGCCTGCCCGGAGCAGGCCGCCATCCTGTCCCGCTTTTTCAAGACCGGTCCCGGCCAGTATGGCGAAGGCGACCGCTTCATCGGCGTCAAGGTGCCCGTCACCAGGAGGGTCGCCAAAGAGTTCAAGGATCTCCCGCTCGCCGAGGTCGAGAGCCTTTTGCACTCTGAAATCCACGAGGAGCGGCTGCTGGCCCTAGTGATCCTGGTTGGCCAGTTCGAGAAGGGCGACGACGCCACCAGGAAGTCGATCTACGACCTGTACCTCGCCAATATGACCCACATCAACAACTGGGACTTGGTAGACCTCTCGGCCCCGCAGATCGTCGGCGGTTACCTGGAGAACCGGAGCCGCAAGCCGCTCTACCGGCTGGCGAAGTCGGCGAGTCTCTGGGAGCGGCGGACTAGCATCGTCGCCACCCACTGGCTCATCCGCCAGGGCAACTTTGCCGACACGCTCAGGATCGCCGAGAAGCTGCTTGGCGATAGGGAGGACTTGATTCATAAGGCGGTCGGCTGGATGCTGAGGGAGGTTGGCAAGCGGGAGGTGGCAGCTTTGGAAGAGTTTCTCGATCAGCACTGCCGGGTCATGTCTCGAACGATGTTGCGATACGCCATTGAACGGTTCCCGGACAAGAAACGGCGAGCCTACTTGAGACCGGGCAAGACAAAGCCGAAGTGACGCCATACAGGAGTGGCGAGCTTCCGTACACAGAAAGGTGGGTGCAGACGATGCCCAAAGCCAAACCGAAGAACTGGGCCCTGGGCCGCTGGTCCATCGACTCGATGAGCATGTGGGACAAAGACTACATCGACGAGGAAGTCCCCGGCTACTTTGAGTTCGGGCCCGACGATCTGGGGTCGTTCCAGTTCGGTTATGTCCAGGGCGACGTGGACTACCGGGTGACCGACCGTGGCGACAAGCCCGCCGTCGAGTTTTCCTTTGAGGGCGGTGACGGCGCAGACGGGACGCCACACACCGGTCGTGGATGGATGACGCTCGACGGCGAGACGCTCAGGGGTATGTTCGTCTTCCACCGAGGCGACGAGTCGGAGATCGAGCTAAGCCGGATGCCCGAGAAGAAGGCGAGGCCAAGGAAACGGAAATGATGGACCCTGTTGAAGGAGCCAACGATGAAAACACTCGTTCACAGTCTGATTGCGGTTCTGGTGCTCACGGTCGTTGGTTCAGCGTGGGCCGATCCGCCTGCCGCCCCTATCGAACCAGCAGCCACGGAGCCCAGCTACACCAGCTATTACACCGGCCAGATCACGGCCATTGGGAAAGGAACGATAGATCTTCACGTCTTCCGGGGTCACAGCGGGATCATCCATCCCGTCAACGTGGACGAGAAGACCGTCGTTGTCCTGGCAGATGGCAAGGCCGGTAAGCTGAGCGACCTGAAGGTCGGACAGTGGATCAAGGTCTATTGGAGGCCCGATCCGAAGAATCCGAGGAAGCAGAGAATCGTCAAGATCGAACCGAGCAAGTCTCTTTGGGCAACCGAGGATGTTGCCGAAACGCAGGAGCATGTCGATCCCAAGAAGGCGGCGACTGCCGAAGCGGATGGCAACCTTGCCTTCGACACCTACTCAGGCTACTTCGTCTCCAACAAGTTCCAGCCCGATGCCGCCCAGTCTTTCGTGGTCATCACCGACCAGGACCGCTTCGATGAGGTCTTCGGCGTGGCCTTCGTCATGGGCGACAAGTCACACCGGCTTCCGAAGGACGCCTTTAAGACCTTGATGGTGATCGCCACCATCAAGCGAGGTAATGCGTACTGGGAGTACAAGGTGGAGGGTGTGACGGAGGATGGGGGCGTGGTGCGGTTGCGATACAGGGCCACGTCCAAGAAGACACCGGCGACGACGTTCTCGTGCCCGCTGATTGTGTCGATCCCCAAGGGCAACTACAAAGTGGTTGAGTTCATCGAAGGTGACGAGACAGTGGAGACGGTTGAAATCGAGGAGAAGTAAAATGCCCACTGCTCTTTTCGTATTCCTGGGTGGTCTCTTGGCTGCTCTGGCCGTGGCGCTCGGTGCCATCGGCGCTCATGCCCTGAAGTCGCAGCTAACGCCAGAACAGCTTGAGACCTACCACACGGCAGTCCATTATCAGATGGTCCATGCCATCGGCCTCATCCTGATCGGGCTCCTTGCGGCCTACCATCGAAGCCGACTCTTCGATGTCGCTGGCTGGGCCATGCTGGTGGGCATTATCCTATTCTCCGGTCTTTTGTTCGCATGGCTGGCGACCGGACGCAAGGCATTCGTCTACCCCGTGCCTGTGGGTGGTCTCGCTTTCATCATCGGGTGGTTGGCGCTGGCCATCGGTGCGTTGGGATTGTGGGGGAAGAAGTGAGGCATGAACTGCCAGGAGGATTGCGGAGGGGGATGTGGTACCGAGGTCCATAGGGGCGGCAAATTCCTACTGAACGGAGCAAGGAGCATCTCATGTCAGATCAAGCACTGCGAGAGCACGTTCTTTACCTGCTCAAAGGTGGCGGGGCGCACCTGGACTTCGAGCAGGCCATTGGCGATCTGCCCGAAGACCTGAGAGGTGCGAAAGTTGAGGGAGTCCCCCACACGCCCTGGCGTTTATTGGAACACTTGCGGATAGCCCAGTGGGACATCCTTGAGTTTTCACGAAACGCCGAGCATGTTTCGCCCAGTTTTCCAGATGGTTACTGGCCCGAAGGCGATGCACCCCCTGATTCAGAATCATGGGACCGGAGCGTTGCAGCCTTTCGGGCGGATTTGCGGGCGATGGCCGATCTGGTCGCCGATCCTGAAGCTGACCTGTACGCTCGCATTCCGCATGGTGACGGGCAAACGCTTCTTCGGGAAGCATTACTTGTCGCCGATCACAACGCTTATCACCTTGGACAGGAATGGCACTCTACGCCGGTAACCGAAATTCAGGTCTTGTGTTTTTGAACTGGCGTGCAGCGGTCACTTGCGATTTCAGTGCAGTGGTGATCTTGGGCACACCTGTGCGTTCACGTTTTGTCT
>Ga0180437_10001977_pt1 | contig 34012 bp, 42 predicted proteins | sample SS_ome_4_FD_132410 | JGI IMG/M metagenome (GOLD analysis project Ga0180437, IMG submission 132410) | Hypersaline lake sediment archaeal communities from the Salton Sea, California, USA - SS_3_D_1 metaG | ecosystem: Environmental > Aquatic > Non-marine Saline and Alkaline > Hypersaline >... | reverse complement strand
TGTCACGAATGTTTTCGCTGTCACGAATGTTTTCGCTGTCACGAATGTTTTCGCTGTCACGAATGTTTTCGCTGTCACTGTCGCTAAGATGGGTGTTTTCGTCTGGTGCAGGTGTTTGTTTAACTACCGGCTTTTTCTCCACAAGTTCACCACGACCGTAAAAAGGACAGTTCCTACAGCGTTCAATTACAGAGAGTTGTCGGTAGTTGGCAAGATGGAAGAGCTTTCCAGGAACCATGTGAAGAGCACCGTGACAGATGCATGGCTGAAAGTGGTAGACAGTACAGCCTTCACAACATTTTCCATAATACTCTGTTGCACGGTAGTCGTTTACAATATCTGGATAGCTCTTTATCTTTTTGACGAAAGTATCGAGATCGATATTTTCATCTAATTGTAGAGCATACCTAGTTCCTACGGACCTTGGAGTAACCCCTGCGCCGTCAGGGGTAAGTAGGGCGAAATAGTGTCTCTCAAGGCGTTCGGTGTTCATCTTGGTGATTCCGATTGCTATATTCCAACAATATCCTTCACTTTTCCGGGCAGCTCCAAAAGTTGCTTAGTTTACTGAGCTACTGGGAGACCGTCCATCTTAGCGTACTTGTGGTCTTTAATAGGTTCCTCTATCTTCTTTTCCGGGTAGTACTTGAAGCGATCGGCTCTTTTGTAGAAGCTCTCGATGGCAATCTCTCTAACCTCACTAACTGGGAGATTGTTGAAATCAAAGTCAAAAATACTTAAAGGTTCACCCTTTTCAGTGCCGATCAGCTTATGTTTATTAAGATAGGCTTCCCTCTCGTGGCTAATACGATATAAAAGGTTCTGGGCAAGTTTACAGTAGTAGGTGTCCTTCCAAATCTTAGATTGTAGAATCTTAATGTGGAAGAACAACAGCAGCTGATGATAGCTGACGAACTTCTTCTGTTTAATACTAGTTGTAGGAATAAAACGAAGCTCAGAGGTGTTATAGAGGCACAGAATAGGATGCTTCTTGTAAACAATCATTGAGATAGCCGGATAGTGATCGATTAGTGGGGAAAATTCCATTAGTTTATAAGATTTACTACCAGCATTCTTAATAATCTCTTTGGCAATCTCTTCTGCATTTGGGATGTACGCTTCAAGATAGTTAATTGGAACCTGTTCTGTACCCATAACCTGAGCGTATCTGTTAAATGCAACAATACCTGTCCAGACAAGGAAGTCGCGATAGGGGCTTAGGAGGTCAAACATCTCCCTAATTCGAGATGTTATCTCTTCTGACTGTTTCTTGTACTTCATTTTAAGCGGTTTTAGGGGGTATGCATCCACTAACTTCCTATATCGCAGATACTCATCTTTAGTTAGCCAACGATAGTAGTTGTTAGGGTTGGTGAAACTCTTGTAGAAATCGATCCGCATATACTCTGGAGAGACGTATCGGATGTCGTCGATCTCCACGTGGGGAACGTGGTTAAAAACTGTAGAAGGGTAGTAGGTAATATCGGCTGATGGCTCAGGTGCAAAGTTAACCTTGACACGCATTGTATTACCGTGCTGAGCCTGATTTACAGCTACATAGCGGTACCCTTTCTCTTTTAGGACATTCGCCAGAGTCATAGCGTCATAGACGTTGTTGTTCGAAATAAAGTCGTAATCCGGGAGCTTGGTAGGCCCATAGATACCCTCACCTGTCTTATGCTTAAGAACTGTATCAATAGCGGTACCTCCGTAGAGCAACAGCTTTCTTTTCTTAATGTATTCAAGTACAATCCTGTTAACATCCTCTAGCTCTTCTCTAGAGGGAACCCGCTCGCGGTGCTCACTGCTCTCAGCCCTGTCAATCACAGCATCTAGAAGATCTAGCTCCAGGGACATCCCTATATAGGTGTGATTAGGAAATTTGATGACCTTCACGTTCTGATAACTAATTCTTCGATCACACCCCCTCAAAATGAACAAGGACGTTCTTTTTCATGGAATTCTCCTCTATCTCACCCTCAATGCCGCCGAGTTCCCAGGTATTGCTCCACAAATCGAAGCTGCTCAAGCAGCTAATGGGATTTTTCAACGGAGAAAACGTCGAGGAATCCTATCCTACGTGGTTGAATCTACTCTCCCAGGTCTATCCACACGACATTTAACTTTTGCAACAGACTTGGTGAACCTCTGCAATCTTTGTGGAGGAAACTACGAGCTTCAAATGAAACAAGGGAACTGCATCTTCGACGATGAAGACGGTATTCCTCTTGTTGACATCAAATGACTACTCATAATACGTGTGCCGGATTTCCTATCACGGTTACACCTGGTGGAATGTCTTTCGTTACTACCGATCCAGCACCAATCATACAGCCCTCACCCAGAGTAACACCACACATGATTGTTGCGTTAGCTCCAATAGTAACACCATCCTCGATCGTTGTCGTTGTATAGTTGCCGTTTTTAGAATGCGCAGCCCGGGGGGTTTTGTCATTAGTCAGTACACATGATGGCCCGAAGAATACGTTATCTCCCGCTACTACACCTTCGTAGATACTCACATTATTTTGGACCTTACAGCCGTGGCCGATGGTTCCAGCGATGAAGCAGTTTTGACCTATAGTACAGTTGTTTCCTACCCGAGCAGTTGGCATTAGATGACAGAAGTGCCAGATCTTAGTATCAAAGCCTACCTGGGCACCAGGGTCAATGTAGGAGCTTTCGTGACAAAAAAAGCTTTTTACTGGTTTGCCAGCTTTGGCAGCACTCTTCTCCGCCATCTCTAAAACCCTTGTTACGACAAGACCCTCACAGCCATCAGTATACGGAAATTGACGCTTTTTACAACAGTTTATAAATGTTTCGCACTCAACTTCTAACGGTGTGTTTTCTTTACTACTATAGAAATAGTTATTAAGAAAGATTGTATTATTACATAGAGTGAACAGCTCTCCATTAGGACCGGTAGCAACTATCTCTTGCTTCTTGTTTGCGGTTCCCTGATTGAGAAAGACCTTCACCTCTTTCTCAGGATACTGTAGCTTAATGATGCACTCCTCTTGATGCAGATGGGCAACAACTACATGAGGAGGTCCAAGTAACCTCACTATGAAAGAGATGTCATGAGGACCTAAGTTCCAAATTACATTAATATTACTCTGTTTGCTTTTAGTGTACCTATAAGCAACAATATCCGTACAGTTCTGAACAGTTTCAACTAGTTCATCAAAATCTAGCGATTGTAACGCTGGAGTATAATGAATAATATGACCTACCATAAGAACCCTTCCCATCATTTTTGCGATCCGAACTAATACAGCGGCATCCTTTGAACTTACCGTCATAGGCTTTTCTACATAACAGTCACGACCAGAAAGTAGGACACGCTTAGCAAGATCAAAGTGTGTATGTGCTGGTGTCGCAATTGCTATAGCCGTGATCTCAGGATCTTCAAGGAGATCTTCGAATACTGTAGTGGTATACTTTATATGTTCTATATCAGAATAGTATTCCAATTGTTCCTTGTCTAAGTCACAAACAGCCCTAAGAACTCTATCGAAGTCCATAGCTAAGTTCTCCCCCCAGTTACCTACTCCAACTAGTCCCAAAAAAGGTGTTTCCATCTGTTTATAAGGGTATCCATTGAATATCCTTGTAAACCAAAATTGACGAGATTATAGGTAGGAAAACAAAAGGGTCACCATCTAAAACAATATGATTGACGGTTGGATTCTTCTTGTGATTCTCTGCCACATCGGCATTGAGATCATGATTCGTCGCGTAGACCCCGATAGCCACCAGTGGGGCTACCTTTTCGCCTCAAGAGCAGTTGTTTTCTTCATCTACATGTACGAGTTTCATCTCTGGGTGGCTAGTCTTCTCGCATTTCATTCCGCTCAGCAACAGTAGCCTCAAGCACAGCATGAGGTGCATGTAAACGCTTCATGTACTGCAGGAGAGCATTGGTATCCTTCGGAAAACACATGCCTCCATAGCTAAGCTGACCATCAGGACCTGGAACTGTTGTATGCATCGGGTTAATCCATCCGTTGGCTAACATCATCTTCTTGACAATATCATAATTACCACTGTTCTTACTGCAAAGCTGATGCAGCTCGTTAAAGAACTGAACCTTCACTGCATAGAAAGAGTTAACACCGATCTTCATCATCTCCGACTCGATAGTCTTACAAACCGAGATCTCTGCATCAGGAAAGTAGGTCTGATAGAAGTTGTACACACGATCGAAGCATTCATCGGTGCAGATTTCGGTGCGCCCCAAGACCACATGCTTCTGGTTTAGCATGTCCTCGAGTGCAGTTCTCGCAGTGATAAACTCAGGACTGTGAATGAAGTGCAGGTTTTTGTACATGGCATCTAGATGGTTTGTGGTTTCAGGTTCTACTGTACTCTGTAGTACAACTGTACCTTTGTACTCGGAGTCGTTAAGACGTCGACAAACATCGTGGATAGCACCCTTGTTATACTCACCAAGCTCGGGGCAGTAAGGGGTTGGTAGACTCAGAAAGGCGATCTCAGTCTCAAGTACCGCTTCGAAAGGATCACTGTCCTTGTACTTGTCGTAGCCCACCAGAGTGGGAACACCCTTGCGCTTGAGACACTCATGGAACGCACCACCTACAACACCTAGACCGACAATCGCAACAGAAGACATTATATAGAGGCAAGCAATTTATTTGAACCTGTGTTTAACGTACACGTTTTCTTAATTAGGTTATAGTATGCAGCACAGTAAGTGTTTAAATGTCAAGCTAGCAGAGGACAACACGATCAGGTGCAAGTTGAATGGTCGTTCGGATAAGATGGTGTGTTGCTGGATTACTGTACCTGCTTATGACAACACAACCTACTCCTTCACTGTGACAGGTAGAGCTTGTGGTCGTGTCTATCTCTGGGCAAGTAATCAGTACGGGGAGAATATCTATAACCGCAAAGTCTACCTTCCTAAAAAGATGGGGAAGGTTGTTGCTCACTTCCGCAATAAGATCGGAAACACGATGTTAGTTGGTCTTTACTTTCACTCCTTCACAGAGAACCACGATTGTGTTGTTAGCTCGATCGATCTTAAAGTTAAAAAGACTGGAGAGGAGATCTACCGGTGGGGTACAGACCAACCTATTATGGCACAGTCGTTTCAGGACATAGAGGGCGATATCTTCTTAGGTTCACGACTGTATCAGACAACAGGAGATATCGAACACAGCGATACTCAATTTACCTTTAAAGGTAAAGCAGGACCTCTTGGGATTAAAACTGTGATAGGAACTGAACAGAGAGTTAAGTACACGATTACAGTTAGAGGAAGAACACACTTCAGTAAAGGTGGCTCCCTCTATCTTTGGATCGGTGGCACTAATGAAAAGATGATACACTTTAAACCTCTTGAGTTCAAAAGCTTTGACACTATGGGGATTGGAAGTGCTAGCATCACCTTCAATAGTCGTAAGTTCACTGAACTGAAAATCGCTATCTACTTTCGTGGTCATGTAGTTATCGGCGACGGATTTATCATCGAAGATATCAGGATTGATCAGGTAAACAGTAAGGGCAGCGGCAACGACGATGTGGTGCTGGTGATGGGAGATTTCGCTAGGATGAGGAATTCTGTAGCGCTTAATCGGTTAAGAATCTGGGAGTACTTTAGCGCAAGGAACCCTAGGATTATTCTTTTTGGAACGGATCATGAGAAGTGGCGAGAGGGGATCAGTATTCACCAGATAGTTAACGTATTAGGTGTCTTTCCGAAGTTGATAGTACATATGCAGTACAACCTAGAGGACAAGTTGATCTGTCGCGGACTTGACGGTTATCAGTGTCGTAAGGCTGCACTGATTGAGGATATGCACAGACCGGACGCCTTTATTAAAGCGATGGAACGGGGTAGGTTTAAGTTTGTTATCTATAACTGTGATTGTGCAGAGCTTGATGTACTACGAAATAAACTACCTGGTAAAGCGTTTGTACATATGCCTCACTTCGTTGACACCAGGATTTTTAGGGATTACGGTCTTGAGAAGCGTTGGGATATTATCTTTTACGGCACTCACGGTTCCGACTACTATCCATTCCGTGACCGTCTTTATAAGTTGTTGCAGACTTGTGGACGTTTCACTGTAAAGTTCATTACTTTTACCGGTTACAAAGCGGATCAGGCAAAGAAGATGCCACGTGGTGAACAGCTGGCGATGCTGATCAATCAGTGTTGGATCGGTATCAGTACCAGTTCACGTGTTGACTACTTTGTGAAGAAGTATCTCGAGATTCCCGCTTGTGGAACTATGGTGGCTGGCAATATACCTACCAGGAAGGCAAACATCTTGAAAGGGAATATAATCGAATTGAAACCAACTATGGACGATCAGACTATTGTACAAGTCTTAGCTAAAGCTTTAGAGAACAAGAAAAAGTTGTCTAAGAGAATTAGAAAGCTAAAACGTCTGGTAGAAGCAAACTATAGTTTTGAAGCAGGATTTAAAATGATGAGCAGAACTTTGCTTAGTTAGTTTACCACATGTGCTTTAACTTTAGGTGGAACATGACGGAAGGTTACTGAGAAGCAGATCTTTCTCACGATCTTCACATTGTTTTCCAGAGTGTCCGAACGACGGGCCTTCATGCTGTGTTTCCAACGATATCTGGCATCCTTCTGCATGATGTACAAAGAGCCTGGTGGTGTGTACACCTTAACTGCAGTTTTTCCAGTACGACTAAACTGCATTTCACGACCTGACTTTCCGAACGTGAAGCAGGCTATAGTGTCGCCGTACCCTGTACGATCTATATGAGCAGAGATACCTTGACCGGGAAGGTAACGGTTAATGATACACTGGTTAAAGTAATCCTTTGCACCTTTTACCGGAACGTGGTCGAGAAGATTAGAGATAATCTCGGGCATCGGCTCAGTCTCTTCGTGGAGATTACCAGATGTGTAGTTATACTTGTATCCGTAGTGGATAACCCGTCGCGAGCCTGGTGATTCTGTAACTGATTGCAATGTGGCTTGGGTTTCCTCTGAAAAGAACCAATCGGAAATCTCTTTAGAATGAGCTTCGGAAACGACTTTTTCAATAAAAGTTAGTCCGTTAATTGACATTTTCTAATAGAGTTATTAGAAAATATTCTTTTAAGTTGAGAAGTAATTTCAATTTAAAGGTTTATACCTCTTGGCTATGTATAATATTAAAATGTCGTGTCCTGCAGCTAAGAGTTCCCTACGTAAACGTGCTGACAAGGCAAAGAAGCTGCGGTCTCGTTCTCTGATTGCGGTTTTAGAGGAGCCCAGTAACATTGCAAATATTGGTGCGGTTCTGCGCTGTATCGATTCTTTCGGAATTAACAAGTTGTACATTATCTCTAGTGAGAAGTACAGTAGTTATGACTGGAAGGGTTGCAATAAGTTGAAAGCTCTCTCTGCTTCGGCTAGTAAGTGGGTTTACATTAAACATTTCAACACAACAAGCCAGTGTCTCAGTTATCTTGCCAAAAATCGTGTGACATCGATGGTAACATCACCTCACCATAAGGTAGATAATATCTTTCCTCTGGAAACTACTGACTTTACAAGGTACAAGCGTCTCGCTGTCTGGTTTGGCAACGAGAGTAAGGGGATTAGCCAGGAAGCTGCCCTAAACTCCATTGGTAGCATCAAGATTCAGATGTGTGGAATCGTTGAGAGCATCAACCTTGGAGTGGCAGCTGGTACAGTTCTACACTGGATCGCTCACCAGAGGCGAGAGCACAAGCGGCTAAAGCATAGTAAGTAGTCGTCCAGGAAGTAGTTCCAGGACTAGTCTACTTCCTCAAGGTTTTCACTCTGTTCCAGGTCTCCCTCTTCCAAGGTTCCATCCAGTGCGGCAACAAGGTGGAGAGCCATATCCTTAATAACTTCGCGTGGGGCGATCACGTTAAAGGTCTTCTCGGGAGATACGTAAATATCAAGTTTATCGATAATTTGTTCAGTGTTCTGTTCTTCGTTCTCAAACTTGATATCTCTAACGACCTCGATACCGACTATCTGTTCACGATCTACGGACCACCAGACAACATTTTCGTGGACAAATGTAATAGTCTTATTACCAAATACAAGTCCGTCAGGAAGATCTTTCACCATTTTATAATGTGTCCTTAATAAAAGTTAAGTCGATTAGAACTTATTATAATTGTTTGTTCTTAAGAACAGTGACCGGCCCAGCGTGGGAAGGGGATGGTGTCACGGATGTTCTGGACACCGGTGAGCAGCATCACCAGTCGCTCGAAGCCAAGACCGAAACCTCCGTGGGGGACTGTGCCGTCACGACGGAGCTGAAGGTAGAACTCCAGGGCCTCCTGATGAACACCAAGCTGCTGCATCTTCTGAATCAACAGTTCCAGACGATGTTCACGAAGGCTCCCACCGATAATCTCGCCGATGCCAGGTACCAGAAGGTCGGCTGCTGCCACTGTCTGTAGTCCGTCTTCAGTAGGCGGATCGTACAGCATGTAAAACGCCTTGATGATGGCTGGGTAGTTGGTGATGAATACCGGGCAACCGAAATGCTGCTCGGTAATCCACTTCTCATGTTCCGCGCCAAGATCGATACCCCAGGCGGGATAAACCTTGAACTCGGTGCCGTCCTCATCGACAGTCTTCTGAAGAAGCTTGATGGCCTCTCCGTAGGGAAGGCGGACAAAGTCGGCGTCCAAGATAGACTGCAGGTACGCGATCCGATCGGGAGAGATGGTCTCTTCCAGTCGAGAGAGGTCCTGCTGACAGAAGGTCAGAACATGGGCGATGACGTACTTGAGGAAGTTTTCTTCAACTTGAAGAAGTTCCTCAAGACTCTCGGTGATGATCTCAGCCTCAATCATCCAGAACTCAGCCAGATGACGTTTGGTGTGGCTGTTCTCAGCACGGAAGGTCGGTCCAAAAGTGTAAACCGGACCCATCGGGTAGAAGGTTTCCAGCTCCAGTTGGCCGGAAACCGTCAGAAAGGCAGGATCTCCGAAGAATTCACGCCCTGAGACCGGGCAAAGCTGGAAAGCCTCACCGGCACCTTCGCAGTCTGACTGCGTGATGATAGGGGTGTGAATTCGTGTGAATCCACGTTCATAGTAGAACCCATGACATGCGAAATCAGCTGCAGAGCGAATACGCATCACAGAGGCAAAGGTGGGATCGCGGGCACGCTGATGGCAGTACTGGCGAATCTCTTCCATGCTCTTCAGATGGGTCTCCTGTGTTGCAGACTTCATCCGCTTGGCGCCAAACTTGTAGCTGGCAATGTCAGCAACCGTGCCGATCACTTCAACGGTGTTCGGTGACAACTCAAACGGCTGCCCAGCTCCAGGACTGGCCACAATCGTTCCGTCAATCTTCACGGACGCTCCAACGGAACCCCTTTCAAAAAGATCGGAGAAATCGTCGAAACGGTCCTTTCGGATAACAAACTGCAACATTCCAGAGGAACCGTCGCTGATAGCCCCGAAGGCCATCTTCTTGCGCTTTTCAAGGCGGGTGAGCCAACCGGTGCACCCAAAAGGGGTGTCGATGTTGGCTTCAGTAAGATCGGCAATTCTTTTGCTCATTCTTGATGTTGGGTAGTTAATTAGCTTTATTAATGGTTTTGTCGTCAATTTCAGAGTGTGTCTAGAATTTAGGCTTCGGCCCAGTCTGGGGCATCTCCGCGGTCGTATTTCATGGCATTGATGATCTTATTTGCTATAGCTATTATTGTAGCTCTCTCATACGATACTATAAGAGGCGTTGTTGATCCTTTGGTGAAAACTTGCATCTTATCCCATGTGGTAGGGTGCTTATCAGAGTCTACATTCCTTACCATGTTGATATGAGAGATAGATGACACTCGTGTTGACCACCATAGCCTCCCTGTGTTATAGAAGGTAACTACGCCTCCATCAATCTCAAGTCCGTCTACAACATATTGGTTAGCCATGTTTGATGTGTTGTTCATCAAATGTGAGAGTTTATGATTCACTTTTCTAGTTAGCATTCTGCCGAGTCAAGTTGCTCTAGGGCGTCCCTAATCTGCTCTGAGAATGCGCTGGCGTCCTGAGCTGTGGTGCAATAGGCTGTAGCTTCTTTTCCAGATTTGAGAGAAATCTCGATAGCAAAAGGAAAAGCGCTTCCGACGTCTTCACTCATAAAGAACATCTCGATGTCCTTCAGAAAAACCCCCCATGCCATCACGCCGTCATGGTCTCGAAAGGCAACCATCTTTCGCGTAATCTCCAATTGAGGCTCTCCCATTGTGTGTGATTACTATGTTATAATACTAGTTTTTCTAGTTAATTTTCAATTTCGTCTACAGCCTGGACCACCTCCTCCGCAATCTCCTGCAGCTTCCGCTCTAACTCGGGAACACGTCCTGTTGCCCGGCGTTTCCTGCTAAGTTTTTTAGTGGTTCCAGACTTCAGCGTTACAAGTAGACTATAGGTCGCTAGATTACTATTGGTAGAATAGGAGATATCAACCGTCTCGATCTGGTCGATAAGCACAGCGGTAAGAAAGTTATTGTCTGCATCCAGGAAGGTAACAGTTCTCTTCCCAACTCGCACACCGTCAATAGGCGGCATCTTTATAATATTTTACAAAGTAAAATATTGAGTAATATATTTAGTCAATGCTTCTAATATTTGTCGGTTGTTGGAAGCTCACAGCTGACGCATCCTCGGTAGGCATCACCGTGCCACTGCCCATCATCAAGATTGGGAAACTGATACTGAGGACAGTAGATAGCCATAAATCCCTTAATCTCCTCAATAGCGCTCTGTGGAAGAGGCTCGTAATCAGGTCCACATGTCCAATACAAACTTCCGTCGCACTCTTCGGTCGGAAACTCGATCCAAGCGTCGTATCTCTCACTCATGTACCTAATGAAAAGCTCGGGGTCCTTCCTTGCAATCGCCATCCCCTTCATCGCCGTAAAGTAGTTCTTTTGGGCGGTCATATATACCTCTTTCAATTGTTCTAAAATACTCGTCATTTTATAGTAGTATCCAGTACTATTTCTCTAAATCAAAGGGCGTCCCCAAATAAAATTGAAGACAAAGGCAGCTTCTAAGACCGGACAATAAGAACTGAATATACAATGACTTTTATTCTACCTTTGACTGAGACCAAGCACGATTCCATTGCGATCTTGACAGACTTTGAGCCTGATGATCTAATGGGACTAATGATCTTTCTGAACTGGTTCTGTGAAAATCACGGTAGTCAAGCCTTCGAGATCCCAATCCTGGTTATTACCGGAGAGGGTGACAAAGATAAGACCGTTCTGGCTAGAAACTTTATGCGACACTTTCATCTCGTGGACAACGTCCAGGTGAGTACTGGAGATCTTTCTGGAACGCCATTTCCGCAGGCGATCTGTGAACTTTACGCCAGAGAGGACTTTGAACCTGCTCCGGCTGACAACGTCTCCCTTGGCGAGTTCCTCGACGAGCATGACAGACCTCTGATTATCTCTCTGAAGCCTCCAAGGGAATTCCTTCATGTAAGCGACGCAATCTTCTCAAAGTGCGTGTTGCTACAATACGGCTCCTTTAACTTCCGAGAGATGTTTAAGATCGATCCAAAGGAAAGTGTGGCAGAGATGATTAACACTGCCTTTAAGCAAGTCATTCTGTACGAGTCTTACTTTGCTAGCGGACAGAACAACAGTGCTGATCCGGTCAATGCAAAGAATCTATTCGACGTACTAAGTCCTGAACTTGGCATCGCCATCGCAGCCTGGAGCAACCAGATCTGTCGAGCCTGTGTTAAAAGTGTTCACGAGATCAGCAGTCAGATGCTTGGTCTTGATCCGAACGATCCTGAACTCGCACGACTTTACGCTCGTCTCCATCGAAATGAGAAGATCATCGGAAAAGTTCTTGACGGTGGAGGATCACAGGTGGTTCTTGCCGACCAGGGGCTCCTCACCTGCGCTATTCAGTACGAAGAAACCTTCTTCTTTGATCAGGTCAATGGTACAATTGCATTTGACTCTAACGGATACACGGTACATACCCCATCAGAAAACGGACCTGTGCGACTGATCCGCAACGTACCTTTCGACGACCTGATCGAAGAGATGGTTGATGGTCTTGCCTAAAAATGATTTATAAACTGGGATTCGTACTATTGGAGTACTATTGGTTCAGATGAACGACACAGAAAAGTTCTACTCCTGGTTGTATGACCCTATTCACAAGGAGGTTGATATTCGAAAAATCGTGAAGAAGTATCGAAGACTACCAATTTCAGACAGAGTGTTTTCTACCAAGCTTGTTTACTACTGTAAAAAGATGTTGAACATGACGTTAGAGGAGACCAGTAGTTTTCTAATAGATAATGGGGTCCAGATGGAGGATATCTCTACAGTGTATGAGGTGGAGTATCCTGATCGGGAGGTTACCACTTTTAAGATCAAGCAATACACTAAGCCAGGGAAGGTTCCAGATGCACCACACGATGGATATCCGGAGGTTCACCCTGTTCGTGGAAGAGGTAGGATTGGCTATCATGAATGTTTTCATACAGACTGTGATTTCCGATCTGGCTGTTCTGACGAACTGCGTAAACATTTGAAAGATCACTACTGTTACACTCCATACTTTCACACTGCACATGAGGACATGATTTCATCTTTAAACCTTACACCGGAGATGGTACATGAGAAGAAGATGACTTACTGCCCGTCGTCTATCTGTAACAACAGTGTGAAAGATTTCAAGACGTCTGAAGCTCTATGTGAACATCTGATGCTATTGGGTATTGAACCTTTCTGGCAACCCGGAATGCAGATCGAATACGAGTCAAAGGCACCAGAAGTTGTAGTAAAGGCTGATAAGCCAATCTACGCTAGCGACGAATGCCTGGTCTGCTTTGACAAGCACCCGGATGTACTGATCCTCGATTGCCATCACTACATCTGCTGTTTCGACTGCTTCAACTACACCAAAAGGGTGTGCCCACTATGCAGAACCAAGATCACCAAACACATCGCCTACTGAAAAGTGATTTATAATAGATAGAAAATACTCTTGGGTAAAGTACAAAATGTATACTGTGATTCGAGCACTACCTGAGGAGGCTGTCTACCAGCTTCCTGATCGGCAGAGCACAAACCAAGAACGTGAGGTTTACCGTCTAATGCAGATGGGTGAACTGACTGAGCTTAAAGTGTTCCGTTTGATCGCTATGCATTACGACGCAATACCCTTTATCGTCCAAAACATTCCGATGCGACGCTTTATGCAACTCTTTCAGGAACATGGTCTTCTTGAGAGCTACCTTTCAGCTGAGCTTTTCGATCAGCTTTGTGATATTAATCGTGCAAGGCTACATATCGAGATACTCAACGGCGAAGGATACAGCTCCCTACTAGATACTACTGTCCCTCTGAACAACTGCCTAAACGGAAGATATAACTTTCTCGACAAGGTTTGGCAGAAGAGGTACAAGAGGTTTCTGGAAGAGATGGGAAACCTAAGCACTGTTCTCCAAGACTGTGTAGCTGGTGCAGACGTTGTTCTACACTTTGCTACACGTGTCTCTGAAAGATCTGTTTTAACCTTTTATCCAATAGTTGAGAAGGTTGTTTTCCCTGACGGTCCTGTTGAAACAGTGATTGATGGTAACTACGTACTGTTGCAGGCAGGTAGCTTTACTATTCGCCTGTTTACTAAACGTCTCAGTCCTGGTCAGGTAATGCTTATGACTTCAGCTGCATACTTCCCTGAAACCAGAGATCTAGTGTGTCTGCCAGAGTTTTACAAGGGATTGAGTGACGACAATTCTTTGCAGGCTGCTGTTGAGTTGCCTGACTGGCATCCCGAGCTTACTCATGGCTTTAACATTCGACAAGACTTTAAGAACCTCAGAAACATAGACGTCAAGCGTTGTTACAACTCTAACTGCAGACGGTTCTACTGTTTTGAACAGACTGTTCAAGAGTATCGTGACATGTGTTACGACTGTGGCCTTCTGAACTACGACAAGAGACACGACAGCATTGACATGACCGGTGTTAAGGCCTACGTTAGTGGCTGTCGTATCAAGATTGGTTATGCAACGGTTCTAAAACTGTTGCGTTGTGGTGCAGAGGTGATCGGTTCTACCCGTTTTCCAGGTCTGGCTAGGTACAACTACAGTGCTGAACCTGACTACAAAAATTGGTGTGACCGTCTTACTATTCTGCAGTGTGACTTCACAAACCTAAGTGATGTTACCCAGTTGATAGAGTACTTAAAGAAAGAGCAGATCGATGTTTTCATTAACAACGCCTGCCAAACTGTAAAGCCAACCCAGTTCTATCTGGATCACTGTCATAGTCTTGAGAGACAAGTGCAGATGCTTGAGGGTCGCCGGGCTATTGCTAACGGCACCGAAAACTGTGAAGACCAACAGGCAATTGTAACCTTTATGGAACAACACGATATAACTTTGAACCAGTTCAAGGACGTATACGACCCTACTATGATGAAGGACTCGTCCTGGTTCAAGAAGATTGAAGAGGTTGAGGTGGAGGAGATCCTGCACGTCAACGTTATTAATCAGGTTGTTCCAACGATGCTGGTTAACCAGGTGATGCCGACAATGAACCCGGACAGCAAAACTGTGATTATGGTAACAGCTGTTGAGGGTCAGTTCGATAGCTCTAAGCGTGATGGCCACCACACACATACCAATATGTGTAAGGCTGGAATCAACATGATGGTTTACACTATGGGAACAGCGCCTGACAAAAGTCTGCACATCTACTCCGTAGACCCCGGTTTTGTCTCAGGGGTTAACCCCTTTAACAAGCACTATCCGCTTTTACCGGAGGATGGAGCTGCCAGGATCCTAGATCCAGTCTTCAACGTCCACCGCGAAACTCCTCTTAAGAGCGGTATCAAGCTGAAAGACTACCAGGAATCCCCTTGGTAAGAACAAATTATATAAGTGAATAGAAAATAGTAGAAAACTCTAGGGATATCAATCTAAATTTCAAAATGGGAGGTTACTGGTCCGCACAAGTTGAACCCGTCAGTGAGGTTGCCGAATGGTATGCTAATTTGAAAAGGGGTCTGCCTAACAATGATCAGATTTCAAACGAAGTTCGCATTAAGCTGAACCAACTTGTCAAGGAAGGACGCCACGAAGATTGTATATGGCTGATGCAGAGACATCTTGTGACGGTCAACCGAGGTACCCTGGACAGCCCCTTGAGGGTTGCTCTGGAGTACGGTCAACCTGAGATTGCCGAGTGGATTATCCGGACCTTCCGCTTCACAGAGGAGGAGATCATTAGGATTGTTAACTACCTGAAGGATACTGCTCAGAGTGTCGACACCGATACCCTTGAAACTGTTCGAAAGAACGCTATTCAGCGCGGTAAGAAGACTGACAGCGAAGAATAGAATTATAAAACTCTGACTAGAATTTAAACGGTAGCGTGAATTTGATGAGAAAGGGGTCTGAATGGCAAATTGGTACACCTACCCAATAGATGGAATGAAGCGGGGTGTGATTTGGGCAATTTTGGCCTTGATTTTGTCCCTAATCTTCTTCCTGATACATCTGGCTGACTACCTCACAGTGAAATATTACCAGAGGAGGTTCAGATATCCCAGAAGTATATTGAATTCCCTGCTAGTTATGTACCTTTTCCCTGCGTCAATGGTTTTCCTAACACTTCCATGGAGTGATTCCACCGGTGTGTTTTTGTTCACTGGTGTTGTCCTTCTTACAGTTGCTGTGATGGTTGTGTACGTATGCCACGAGACAAATGTAAGAAAACTCTTGAGAGAACCACCGGTCGCCCCTGCAGACCCTGAGGCAGTTGAGACTAGCACAACCCAAACCGAACCCCTAACAGCTTCCCCAAGAGACAATCCTGGTACCGAGCTGCAAAACACCGGTGAGGAAATGGAACAGGAAATTCGTAACAAGGAGGCTGAACTGGATGCTGTGCGAAGCTCTATCTCTAAGACAAAACGAGAGGATCGCATTCACCTCTATCGTCAGATCACTCAGCTTTGTGCCGAAAAAAGGGAGTTGGAGGATGCACGCGAGACGTATCAACACATCGCTAAGGGACACAATATCACATCTTTTAATGAAGAAGTAGTTCTAGCGGAACAAAGCGAAACATACGTTTACTCTTCAGAGTAAAAGTGATTATAATTTATCTTCTGTAGGTAAATAAGGTACTAGGAATATGGGGTGCAAAAATTCTACGCCAACTTCAGAATCCGACGATGAAGAGAGTAGTAGCCACAACTTTCGACGGACTGTCCGTCGATCAGGTTATACAAAGCCTCTGCGCAGTAGAGGCTTATGTATCTTATGACAGCGGACACATTCGCGACAGCGGACACATTCGCGACAGCGGACACGGAAAATGGAACGGTCGTACTAAGCATCCTTCCCATAGAAAGAACCGCTACTAAAAAGAGATAATGTATCTATTTATAATATAATGTCACTCGCTGTTATCGTTGGTCGTCTTCTGATCGCTGCACTTTTCGTCTTGACTGCTCTTCACGGTTTCATGAACTTCAAGGAGTTCACTAAGACCGTTGCTAAGTATTTCCCACTCCCGATGCTAGTGGCTGCTGTTGCCCTCTCCGTTAAACTGCTTGGTGGGCTTGCCGTCGGAACCGGTATCAACCTAAGGGAAGGTGCTCTTGCTCTGATCGTCTTCCTGGCTATCGTCACTCCGCTCTACCATGCGTTTTGGAACCACCCTAAGGAGATGCCACACTTCCTCAAGAACGCCGCCATCATCGGTGGACTTCTGATCCTCTGGTCCTACTATTCTCCCGCCGTGCCCACACCGGTCACTGCCTAGTCGTCCTCGTCAAAGTCTCTGCTTTCGTTATATTTTTTGAAATGAACGGTTAGATCGTGCATTTCATCTATTGGGATCAGCATCTTAACGGGTAGTGTTAAGGTAGGTGGTTCTCCGTTGCCTGATCGGGCTGTGTAGTGTGGTTCGATGGTATACTGCCAGGGTGATCTGATGGGGTAATCTTCAGAACGTAGTTCACACGACCAACCGGTCTCCTCTGTGTAGAAGGTAGAGATAGCGTTAGGAAACTCTTTCTCTAGTTCGTGTTCGTACTTGGTGCCCATCTCGTAGGCAATGTTCATAAACTTGGTGAAGTCTTCAATACCTGGGAGCATGATGTAGAAGAAGCCTTCAGGACACTCCTGGCACGACTTTAGCGTCTCAATCCCAGCGTCCCACATCTGACGAATTAACGGGTAAAGCTCCTTGTCGATGCTAACGGTCTGACCGTTGTGTTCACATATCACAGCAGGATGCTTAACGTCGCTACAGTTGTTGCAGCGCTTCAGTGTGAAGGTGATATCTACACAAATGTTACCTTTATCGCGGTAAACCCTGCTCTTGATAACCTGGAGAGAGGGGGGCAACTTGTCTAGGACCTGGTCTTGGAAGTCTAGTTTGAGTGCGCGTGGGGTGTCACTTGAACCGGGCCATTCGAACATTTCGATATGAAGGGTGTGAATCCCGTCGTCAAGAGCACCAGCCTTTTGGAGAATGCGATGTTTAAAGTAGGAAAGATCTTTAGGAATGTAGTCCATCTTATCTGGAAAGAGGAAATAAGTTTATAAGTCAGGTGAAAACAAGAGAGTTGGGCCAAAGAATTTTAGCAGTATCCTCTATTTTGTTAGGTTTAGATAGTTCATCATAGCCATCCATGAATTGGCGGCTATCCCAGAAGTGCTCCTTGGCATAGGTAACCAGTTCTTCAAGTACCAGGGCATATCTATCTATTTTTTGTCGAATACCGATAACTATGTGTGATGATGGTAGCATTCCGTAATCATCAACACAAGTACGGTAGAATTCCTGCTTGCCGTAAAGCACTGTTTGGTAAAGGCGAATAAGCTTCAGTAATTTTTCTACACTCTCACCAACATAATCACCTAAAGGGCTTTTCTTGCGCTCTCTGACGTACTCTTCAAGTTTGCATAACACAGGGGTATTAACTTCTGGGAACCCCAACTTATGCAAACCTTCCTTGTATACAGATGATGAGTGTTCCGCGTCTGCATAACTAACGAAAATACCATGCGGTCTTACGAAGTACATACTGTTCATCGATGCCATGTTCTGTTTAGCGCTCTATTATAAATTCACTTTTACCAGTAGTAAAAGTGAATGGAAATGCCACGATTAAGCTGAAAAGGGAAGCCAAAGAAGCGCACTGCGAAGTACTCCCCTCAACTTCCTTCAGATTTTACTATTAAGTTTGAATATCCTGATAGGTACTATCTATGTGTTGTATCAGAGAGGAAAGCTTTAAATAAAAAGGCACCACATAACGTGGTTGCTTTAGATCCCGGAGTGAGAACCTTCCAGACATACTACTCTTCTAAAAATGTTTACGGAAAGATTGGAGAAGGTTTTAAAGACCGGTTAGATAAACTAGGAAAGAGGGTTGATACGATTAACTCTTATGCATCTAAGGAAATTAATAAAGGAAAGAAAATCAGAATGCGGAAACGGTGCTTTAAGCTGAGAGCCAAAGCACAGAACATCGTCTCCGAGCTACACAATCAAACCGCACTGTTTCTCTGTAGAAACTTTGAAAATATTCTCCTACCACAGTTTGAGACTCAGAAGATGAGTAAGAAAGATACAAGGAAGATTAATGCCAAAACTGTCAGATCTATGATCGGACTAAAGCATTACTCCTTCTATCTAAAACTCTTGTCAAAAGCTGAACATTACAATAGGAACGTATTCCGTTGTAACGAGGCTTATACGTCTAAAACTTGTGGAGGGTGTAACAAGGTGGATGAGAATCTTGGCTCGAAGAAGGTGTTTAACTGTTCTTCATGCGGTTTTGAAATGGATCGTGATGTAAACGGTGCACGGAACGTGCTACTACGTCATATAGGGTTCGCTACAGCCCTTGAGTGAAAGGATAAGGAATCGTTATAAAGGTGGGGTGCGACCGAGTACCAAATCTTTGAATTCTTTGAATTTTATGTAGCAGTTTACACCTGTACACAAGATGATAATGCCTTCACCCGAGTTACCGTTCTCGCAGATGGAAAGGCTCAGGTATCAAGGATCAACCTCGATGGGGAAGAGACTCAGGATGAGGCCAAATACAACATTTCACGTGTTCTTTTTAGGTTCAAACCAACCACATGTGTAACGTTTTGGATCACCTCCACGTCTGGGATCTGCTTCCATATGAGTCAAGAAGGCCCCTTCGGGACCCCTGATGAGTCAAACTGGACCGTAACGTTCCCAGAAGTTGAAACTTCTGAATAATTATAAACGTCAAAACCACTAGTATTTTGGCAAAGGGGGCTGGTGTTCCTGCTAAAAAAGTGAATCATAAAGCCGATAATACCCTAATTCACTCATTATCAAAGAAAATGTCTATCAAGGTTTACGGAGGTTACAAGAAGATTCAGGTTGGCGAAAACAGCTGCCTGGTTCCCTTCTACAGTGATGACAAGAACGATTCCACCTTTGTGAGTGAGGCTCGTGTTGATTGTATTACAATGACACCGGTTCAACGGATTGTGTACCTTTGTGCAGCTAAGACTGTCGAACAATATGCAACCAGGGCTACTGGATGTTCCAAGGTCTTTGACCACACTGCTCTATTCTGCGACATCCGTGAAAGTCTGCAAACTCTTGCTGAGCTTATCATTGAGGCTGGGCCTAGCCCATCCGGTAAGTACTACACACGACGTAGCTCCTGTAGCTACCTGACAGGTAATCAAACACCTGAAGAGTGCCGTTACTTTAAAGATTGCCCTGCACTGCGTTGCTATGCAAACTATACTGTAGCTTTCAGCGGGCTCTACAACGATCTTGCTGAGGCAGGGTTGATCCCTGAGCCAGCTCCTACTGGTCTTCCGGAGGGAATTGTCTACTTCAACTCGAAGTTGGCCATTGGAGGTTGCTGCCGGATCACCATTCGGGACAACGAGCGTGCTCATGTACGCCACCTGTCCAACACCGATAATCATTCCTACGAGACTGAATACAGTTTCGAGGACGGCAAGCTGGTTATCTCAGCACCGCAGCCCCCGATGAAGCACTTTGAGTTCGATGTCAACAGCGACGGAACAACCGATTCAGGAAGCCCCTGGAAGAGTGTTGTGAAGGTCACTGTTGCGACTGAAGAGGCTGTAGCCGAAGAGCCTGCTCAGGAGCCTGACAAGGCTCAGGAAGCCATTGAGAGCGCTCAGCAATCTGTCGAGAGCTCAAAGGCAACTGTTGAGGAAGCCAAGGCATCTATCGAGAGCGCCCAGGCATCTGTTGCTGCTAGCCAGCAAACAGTTCAGGCAGCCAATGAGTCTATCAAGGCTGCCACAAAGAAGACACCCGAACAAGCCCGCAAGGATCTGTGCGCGGTTCTTGAGGTCCACGAGAACACCAAGGATGGTCCTCTGATGATGAAGACCTGGGCTTACGTCCGTGACAACAAGCTAACCGTCGGAGGTCTGCGCTTCAAGCCCGATCAGAAAATCCGGGATGCTGTGCAGTGCACCGAAGATGAGCTGACTGTTGCAGATCTACCCAAGTACATCAAGTAAACTTTTAAGAAAAGTTTAACCAAAAATTTATAATAATAGACAGAAGCGATGTATGCTTTAGTTTGACAATAACCACATTGCAATATGGCTATACCAGGAAATTTATCAACATTGCCTACGTGATGACATAGGGGACAAATGATATCCCTGCAGTGTTCATTTGGACATGCAAATGTTGTGCCTATCTTCTGGTCTTTGAAAATTGCAATAGAATTAGGTGGATCCCTTCCGGGAAAACTTTTATATATGGTATAACCACGTCTCCTCGAGTTAGGACACCTACTATTTGAACAGAACTCTGCGCAAATGTTAATATTGAGGTCATAACCTATTCCAGACCTAGCGATCTGGGAGTCGATCTCTTCGATGTAGATGTATTTTTGGTATGTATCACCGTGAATCTCGTGCACGATCTTTGTTAACCACTTCGTTGAAAGCGTTTCAAAAATAGGGTTATAGTAGCCCTCGGCTAAGAGCTGTAGAAGAGATGGTGGCATCTGCCCATCAAAATATTCTGCATCTTCCCAGAAGTATTCATGCTCATCGCGCTCTGTATCCATAATCATCTTCAAAACCTCTGGCCCAGAGAGTACATGAAACTGTGGTCCAGCTTTGTAGCACTCAACAGTCTCTGAGATACTCAGATAGTGAACAATCTGATGAAGCAACTCGGGAGGCAGTGTGTTCATGTTTAATGTCCAATCTAGTTGTCAAGTGTATTCAATTCACTTTTACATAAAATTGATAGGAAAATGCTAAAAAGGTAATAGGAGTACTACTATGTCAAACACAGAAGAAGACGTGTACGACTACAGTTGGTACTCTGAGGTCAGTGAAGATAAAGAGGTACCCGCTGTAACCACTGGGAAGCCAGCTGAACAGATCGAGTACAGCTGGTACTCCGTCATTTACAGTGATGATACGAGGGTTTATGAAAGTTCAGTAGGGTTTTACAGTACAGCATCAGATTCCGACAACGACAGCGAACACATTTGCGACGCAAAAGTTCAGGTTGCAGAGTCGCCAATGAAGCGGTCTCGTGGAGAGATCTTTTGGCCGACTTGCAGACCCCGATTGCGACGTACGGTGTCTGCTCCCAACATTCTGCAGCGAACTCGCTAGATTATAAAACTATACGGTTTAGAGTTTTGATTTAACGCTAAGGTAATGTGGCTTCATTTAAGTGGGAAAGGGTTATATTTTTCAGCTAAATTAAGAACATCCTCAACAAATCTTAACAAAATGGCTAGACGATTGCTCAGATGGTGGGAGTTTGATTTTGAACCAAAACTTGAAGAAGCTCGTAACTTTTCGCTTGAGTGGTTTGAATTGGATCTCCAACATCCATACGAACCCTATACAATTGAGATGGCTGCACAATCTATGTATAGAGCTTGGTCTATAGTTAAAGATAAGAGAGGGTATTCCGCGGGTACGTTCAAGAAAGACTATGGAATAGAAATACAACTTATTGGAAATACGGAGAAACGTGTTAGAGGTTGTTGCCCGGCAATAGTGGGTTGTGTGTCTTTTAATTCTACAAATCCATATCTTCTATTAAACAAAAAGTGATATAAAACAGGTGGTTTAGAGGTTTGATTCTATTAATTATGGAGATGGCATTCACATTATTCTGGAAGAAAGATGGACCGGGGGGCTTCATGTCCCAATGGTTTCAATCTAAGTTTACCGTAGACGCTCAAGAGTTTACCACAGCAGAACAGTACATGATGTATCGCAAAGCTCTTCTCTTTAACGACTCTGGTGTAGCCGCGAAGATCCTGGACACCAAGAGCCCACGAACCGTTAAATCTCTAGGGCGACAAGTGCAAGGCTTTCGTGAAAGCGTTTGGAAAGACCATCGGGAGCAAATCGTTTACGACGGAAACTACGCTAAGTTTTCTCAGAGTGAAATGTTGAAAAAGCTGCTGCTAGATACGGGAGAAAGTATCTTGGCGGAGGCTTCACCGTACGATATGATCTGGGGGATCGGTCTTGATCCCAAGCACAAGAACGCAAAGAACCCTGTGGCATGGCCCGGTAAAAACCTCCTAGGAAACGCCCTAATGGCCGTTCGTTCAGCTATTCGACAAGAAGCAGAAAATTGATTGTAGGACCGCCAAAAATCATAAAGTAACTAGTATTTTGAAAATGTACCGTGTCGTGGCCTCCTCCAACGCTACGAACCCTTTGTATTTCACTGAGAAACGCCGGGCAAAGGAGTACGTACGGTGTATGAACCGTGGCCGCACTCACAACAAGTTTGTAATGGAGGAATGCATCCCAGAAGAGGAGATGCCTGCTGACTACCGAAAGGAACGAGCCTGGGAGGTAGAGATGCAACGCCTGGCCATGGATGCTGCCAAGATGACGGAGGAGGCTGTAATGGATCTGCTGGTAAAACTACCTTTTACCACCAATCAGGAACAGCGGGACATCCTTCGCAACAGTTTCCGGTCACCAAGCGTCAAAGCACATCTGCTTACGCCCTACTATCAGGATCTTGCTGAATCTTTCGGTAAGGCCATGAAGGTAGTTAATACGTTTCCACGTACTCGCCCAGAAGCTGTCTCCACTGAACCGAACCATTTCTGGAACTACCTAAAGTCGGAGATCGTTGATGAATGGTACACTCAGTTCGGGGAAGACTTTGAGAAGATCGGACTTGCCGTGTTGCAGTGGATGTTCCATGCTGTTTACGAAAGCTGTGGAAGCACCGCTCACCATCGTCTCTATCGGAGAAAGATCGATATTGTCCCGTGTGCCACGGTAGGAGAGTACAAAGAGTTTAAACTGAAACCCAATAAGATCTTTCGTGGCAAAGTTGAAGGCAAGTTCACTTGCGTAAAGATTATCGATGATAAGAATGCTGAAGTAAGAATTCTTATCAATGAGCCACGGGGAGGTCGTCGTGTACCAGAACTTGAGTGGGAAACCTACCTCCTACCATACACCTATCAGAACTCTATCTTTAAGATTGAGAAGATCTGTGAGTTTACAGTTGGAGGTAAATATGGAGAACCACAAACCAAAAAAGGAGGATGGACATGTTGTGCTAGACGCATGCAGATTCCTTTCAGGCTTATTCGCCAACAAGGATTCTAATCTTTTATAATCAACTAATCACACTCTCGGTAGCATATGTATCGAGAGTGTTGAGTTCTGCACGCAAAACGCGTCGAGGCTTCCCTCCGTAGAGCTCACATGCTCCATCGTGCCCCATCACAGTTGTACCGCTACGGACAAATCCGACCATATGAACCCGAGATGCATGGAAAACCCATTCGTGACCACTTGGACATGACCAGGTAGAGCATCTGCAGTTCTGTGCGATTTCTGTGCCGCTAGGGCAACCACATGGAAGAGGGACATCCTGTTTGGTAACTGGGCGACACTCTGGAGGAACGTCTTCCAGATAGTCTGCGAAATGCGGGAGACGCAGAGTTCTCTTCTTTTTACGACAAATACGCCCCATAAATATTGGTAATAAGGGTTGATATATTAATACTTTTGTCTTCAATTTTCACCTTGTTCAAGTTTTTTGTAAAACTCCTTGACGCGAGGGTGGCAACGGAAGATAATGCGGTCAAAGTCTTCGAGATACAGGGCATCTAGCGACCTGACCCGGGATAGTACAACATAGGCTTGCCCGTACTCCCAGATTGAGTCCTCTCCAATGTCTGTAACCACAAAATCGAGGGTTGCTCCCTGGCTTTTGTGAATGGTGTATGCCCAAGCTAGGCGAAGCGGCATAAAGTCTATCATCATCTTCACATTGTCAACCTCATACGGTACAGAAAAGCGACCTACCACCGTCTCCACACCATTCACAAAGCGAACCTTAGGCATCCCGTCGATGATTTCTGTAATAACACCGAGACTTCCGTTAGCAAGACCAACCTTTGGGTTTAGGTTCCACGTCAACATCACCTGAGCTCCAACAGCCAGGGTCACATCGCGATAGGTCTCCTTCAAGAACTCTTTCATCACCGCCAGCTGTTTAGGCTTCACTAAACATTTGGTAACATCGAACATAGTCTTATACTTGAGTTCAATAGCACCACCCTTGAGAAGTGCTTGGAATCGTCTCCTATTGATCCTGTTAACAGGGTCATTCTTGGAAAGAACTCTAGTAGGCTCCGTACCATTGATCGCTGCTGGAGGAGGGCCTACACGCGACTCTAAAATCTCTGCTGTCTCCTCTGTGCAGATGCCCATGCGAAGCTCCTGAAGCATCTTGCAGAAAACTGGATCACCCTGGCGAAGAATCTCCTCTAAGTACACCGTTGTTCCAATACAGGCATCCCACTTTTCTGACTCAAAGCAGAAGCGCTCAGCGTTAATAATCGGAAGCTGGCAAAAATCGCCAGTTAATACTAACTGAATACCACCAAAGGGTGCATCGCTACGACGGATTAACCGTGCAATCTTTTCTAACTTTTCAAAAAGATCGGCTGAAAGCATGGAAACTTCATCGATAATGAGGGTACGAACGCTAAGCCAACGCTCCCTCTTCTCTCTTTTCGAACGGATTTTCTTGTAAAGGTAGAAGGCGTCCTCTTCAGCTAGTTGAACACCAGCCCAAGAATGAAGGGTTCGTCCACCGATGGCTACTGCGCTAACACCGGTGGTACTGGTGACAGCCACACGGTCTTTATCGGCACTCTTCATAAACTCTTTTAAAATAGCACTCTTCCCCGTCCCAGCCTGTCCCGTAATGAAAACGCTACGACCAGTGCGCATTGCAGACAAGGCACGTTTTTGTTTAACGGTAAGTTCAAACATAATATTCTTATGATTAAACTAAAATAGACTTCTAAACCGAGACTTTAAAGATCCGCTCCTTCAAGATCTACTTCGACCTCGTGAAGTTTGGGCTGAATGCTAAGGTCGCTGTCAAAGCTGATCTCGTCATCAACGTCGTCGTCGCTGTCAGTAATGCTAACTTCGCTACGCTCCTCTCGGAAGACACAGACGACATAGTGACCATCCTCGTCCTGAAGAAGTTCCACAGAGGCAAGTTCGTACGGATAGTCTTGGCCGATATACTGAGCGGCAACACGATTAGAGATCTCCAGACAGATAGCTTCGTTAATGGGTTCGTCCAGATCAAGATCGAGACGGTAGACAACCTGCCAGAGGTCGAGATCGGGATGATCGCGCTGGATCTTACCAAACTCCTGCCAGATCTTAATGGTGATCTCCTCAACAAGTTCTGGATCCACTGCACCACCCTCTTGGCGTGCACGCTTAAGCTCTTCGCGAGTCATAGGGGTTGCTTGAGTGTTTCCCATATTCTTATAAAGGTTCCTTACTTTTTTTCATGCCTTCCTGAACTTAAAACACCTAGGGCCAGTCAAGTCCTGGGTTTGAGTTGATAATCAGTTCACCACTATCTGAGTCAAAACTCAAAATTGGCTCTGAGCCTAGCGGAGCCGGTTGCCTGAGTAGTCGACGAAAGCGAAGCTCATGAACCGATTTGCCAAGAACCATCAGAAAAGAGATAATCGCAAAACTAGCCATAAAACCGATCAGCATCTGAAGATGGGTATTACTCATTGAATCAGTGTCCTTAACAATCCAGTACACTATCGCAAGCAGTAACGTCATGAAGAGACAAATCCCGAAGACCACGGAAAACACGTAGTTGAAGAACTGTGGGTCGTCACGGCTTGGGGCCTCCACGATCTAATGATCGTTATTGGGTGACCCGCCATTTTGTACTCTTTCTTATAATTTGACCTTTTACTCTTCACTTTTCTACCAGTGGAACTCGAGTTCGCGGAAGGTCTCGCAGTTGTCGCAATCGCAGTACTTGTTGAGAGCCTCCTCCTGGTGACGCTTGTACTTGGCAGTTTTGAGTTCTCCCATCGTCTCGTACTGCTTGTTGTCGAAGCAGATGATGTCGTCGATACCGTCATCGACATAGAGGTAGTTGCAGATTATGCCAAGAGCTTCCTCCTCATCAAACGACACAGAACCGTCTTCAAGAGGAAACCACTTGGTTGTCAGAAGCAGCTTCGAGTCATCCAGATGCTCAACCTTCAGGCTCACCTGGGTATCCGGGAGGTGCTCCCAGCCCCTCAGGTTATCGCCCTGGACACGCACGATCAGGGTGTTGTGATGCCACACTGTCTCAACAAAGTCAAGATAGTCGCAGTTGACACCGTGATTCATGAGATGCTCCCAGTAGGTGTAGGGCTTCCGCATGTTGTGCTCCCAATTCAACTGACGCTGAACCTCCTTGAGCTGATCAGGGGTAAGCTTCTCAAACTCAAAAGAGATCTTCGTCGAAGATTCAGGAGACACACGAGAGGACATCGGTAAAGTGCAGGTAGGTGCTTGTAGAATTTATTCGTATTTCTCGTCAATTTTGTTCTACCATCCAAACTTTAGTCAATTTTGTTCTACCATCCAAACTTTAGTCAAAGAACCTTCCCACACGCAGATATGGTTACTGGGAGACTAGGTTTGGTGTAGATGATAATAGACCAGTTGTTGGAGATAGATAGACGAGATCTGGGGCCTGTATGGTAGATGTACCCCTGATATCTTTCTAGAAACGTGTCTACCTTCTTATCGAAACTTTGCTTATCACGACCTCTAATAGAGAAAGCCATATACTTATTAAAATCTGAGCTACTTTCGTTATAAAGGCGTACTTCTGCACTCCCGCGGGGCATAATTATATACCATTCAAGAGCAATTTTCTTCGCTTGGATTGAACATCATTAGCTCCTCCAAGGTTCTCTTTTTAGGTTTGCGAGCAAGAGCTGGTGGTTGCCGCTTCTTAAGAGCTACCTCAGTCACAATGACCTGTGCCTCAGCTGCTGCTAGTTTCCTTTTTAGAACTTTAATATGACGCTCTAGCTGTTCGATATGTTTCTTGCCTTTTCTACTGTGCTCCAATGTGTCACCTACTAACTTTTCGAACTTAGCTGTCCTTTCACGTTCTTCTAAAAGCTCCTGGTGGGAGTGTTCCAGAAGAACGTCATTATATTCGTTGTACTCTGCCAACTTACCGTTCTCTTTCTTTAGCTTGTTCTTCTTCTTTAGAAGAGTAGTCATGTAGGAGATGACATTCCTTCTGGCTTCAGGTTTTAGTGCGCTCAAAGCGACACAGATGTCAAAAGGTATTGTTTCGTCACTTGACATGCTATACTTTATAAAGTGCTTTTTTGAGTTGATCGTCTTCACTTTTGAGTGTGTCGGCCTTACTTCTGAGTTGATCAACCTCGCTTTTTGGCCTACCCTCAAGCAGGTGGTTCAGTTGCGCTATGTACAATTTTCTTAGTTCTGTGCGTTCTTCTGTCTTGAGTTTTACGTGAAGATCTACAATCATCTCACTGGTTTTTATTCTAAGGTGTGATAGAATTTCATCCAGGGAAGCACTATCTGACATGTACAAGAGATAGTAGATAAGGTAATATGGACGTATTTTCCGTCAATTTTAAAATTGACGATAACAAGGGGTTATATCCGAATTCACTACCTACACCACCAAAATGCGAGAACTCTTTGTTATCTCGGCTCACCATCTACCAAAGATGGACCTCAGTGGGAAGGCTGACCCGTATGTGGAAGTCTACTACGGTCACACCCACTGCCAGACCAAGGTGAAGAAGAGAACGCTCGATCCAGAGTGGCATGAAAACTACCTGGTTCGCCATGAGAAGGTTACTCTCATTGTCAAGGATCACGATCGTGGTTCTGCTGATGACATGATCGGTATTTGTACCGTGGATATGGTCAACATTGCCAAGGATCAAGAGATTGCTCTCAAACTGACCGACGAAGACGGCTCCCGAGTTGTTGGAAAAGACGGTCAAGAGAGTGAAATCTGGATCAAGGTTGTTGATCTCCAGAGCACGAGCCCTGCGCCAGTTGCCACAACGACCACAAGCACAACAAAGTCTACGCGCGCGCGAAAGTCACGATCACGGAAGTCACCGACAAAGGCGACAGGACGGACGCCTATTCCTATTCCCGCACCGATTGTCCGCCGTCGTGCTCCGGCACATCGAAACGCCCCACTGCCCGCGATTCCGAAAGCGCCATGGGCTGCACCACCGAAGCCGGCTGAGTCTCCCGCTGAGTACTCCTACGAGTATTACAGCAGTGACAGTGACAGTGGAGCTAAGACTCCTGCTTCGGCTTCCTCCAGCGGAGCTTCCAGAGCTGCACCACCGCCGCCTCCTCCCCCGGCACGGAAAACTGCGCCTCCTGTGCGCCGTCAACCTGCCCGGGGAGGTGGGGGTCGTGGTGGTCTTCTGGATGCTATTCGGAACTCAGGAGGTGCAAGTGGTGCTGGTCTTCGCCACGTGAAACCCGAGAAGACATCTGCAGCCTCTGCACCCGCTCCCGCCGCCAACGCCAACCCGCTCTTTGCAGCCGTTGCTGCTAGGCGCCAGGCCATGGGAACCATGTCCCAAAACGATTCCCAAGGTTTCGTTCAGGACTGGGGATAAGTGCGGCTAAGTGCGGCGCAAAATGTCTATAACAGAAAAGTAAACACCGTTCGCCAAACCGATTCGCATCACCGCTGCTCTGTACCCTTTATAAAATGCACGCATTCCTTCATCACGGTACATCTTTCCGATAAGATGAGGTAGACTACGATACTGAGGATAACCAGGGTAGAAGTCCACTAGCTGAAGACGCCGTCGCCAGATCTCCGCCGGATAGATCGACGTCATCGCTGTTATCCCTGAAATACTACCCAACACTAAGCTTCTACAGGTATGTTCAGGGAAGATATCACCATACCTCCTCTTCAGTGTTTCATACACCGTAAAGTTAATCGCCATCTGTGGAGCTATCCCTAACATAGTAGTTCTCCATCCAGGAAATAGTCGTCGTTCTCTTAGAAGTAATCTAGTAAGACCATGTCGAAACCCACGATAGATCGACTTAAAGGTTCCATCCTGCATTGAAAGACGCACACGCACAAGCTCGATAGGATAGGTTCCAGTGTAAGAGGTGGCACCTGCGATAGCTCCTGAGACTATCTGCTTAGCAAACTCGTTCTCAATGGGAAGGTTAGAGTAAACCTTCCTATAGACGCCGTACTGGATAGCACCCTGAGGAAAGATCCGGATGCAGGAGGTTAGGTTGCCCTTAAAGAGCCCTCTAAAGCCTTCTCGGCGCACTATATATCGAAAGGCACCTGGTCTAAAGTAGTGAGAGTCATGAAGGTTGTTCTGGCGCAGGATTTTAAGCCTATCCAATGGAGCGGAAACAGTGCGGGAAACTACCCCCGCAAATCCTCCTATTATAAAGTTCTCCATATACCCGTTGAGGCACAGAAAGTTATCACTCATAAGGCGCAATTTGGCCTGCTGGTCCGTGAACAGAAACTCGACTCGGTCTGGTACGACGTCGTGGCTGATGAGCCATCGGTTGCACACGAGAATCAACCGCCTCGGTAGGGCCATCGGTACTTTCGTCATCGTCACTGATGAGGTCTTCAGAATCGTCGTCGTCGTCACTATCATCTTCTTCGCTGTCGTCAATAACCGCTTGAGGAAGGTTCGCCTCGTCTCCACGCTCACGTACGGTGGCAAGAATCTGATCGAATCCACCCTCTTCGTTGAGCGTAAAAACCACAACAAGCGGTCGTCCCACGATAGCTGCGGGGATTCGCATCTGGAGGGAAACCTGATCACGTCCATCCACCTGCCGACGAGTAACGTCCAAGTTGACTTGTGCCTCTGCCATCGCAAAAGAGTAGTTGTAGTTATGATTTGTATAATACAGGGTATTGTCGTCAATTTTAGTCTACTTGTCGCAGAAACATTCTACTTGTAGACAGGGAACTTGCAGCGGAGTGCCCTTTCCATCTTGCGTACCACCCCGATGTTGGGGCGTGCCTTACCGTTCTCATAGCTCTGAACAGTAGTGATGGGTACGTTGCAAAGACGGGCAAGATCTTTCTGCTTCAGCTTGGCAGCGATACGACCCCGAACGATAGCATCACGTAGATCCTTGCTGATCTTCGCCTTCTTCTTCGGGGTGTCTGGGTCAATATCAGCGTCGGTTTCACGCTTCGGCTTTGCCTTGGGGGTGTTGCTTCGGGACTTTTGTCCACGCTTGTAAAGGGTTTTGGGAGCCCAATCCGGATTGTTGATCTGATCAGACATATTCTACTTTGATACCTTTGTTAAAACTGAAGAGAAATAGTTCAATTTTAATATACAGTATCAAGTATGTCAGTCTTTGCCCACGGATTTATTTTGGACCAAGAGAGTGCCAAAGCCTTTATCGAAGAGGTGTCAGAGGGCGATATCGGCTCCAACTTCCTTTTTTTCCAAGGATTCAGGATTGACACACTTACCAAAGAGGATAAGATGTTATTCACACACAACTCCCTGATCGAGAACACTCTGACTGGCCACGAAAAGACTGCGATCGTCGATCCCTCGCTTGTTCACGGTGTGGAGCTGCTGTACATCGAGGCGTGTAAGAAGTACTTCCCTAGCGGCCTTGACTACCACATCTTCTAAACCTTGAAGTTTAGTAGAACGGGAGTTTAGAAGCATACTCACGAATCTCAGCTTTCAACTTTATAAGATCCTCGTCGTTCTCAATAGCTGGGCAGAAATCCTTAAGCTTCTTACCGTATTGCTCCTGAATACGCTGAGCAGCCAGTGTACAACGGTGTAACCAGTGGGCAATCAGACCCATCTGATCTTGAGTCATCCCTCGGGTAGTAATACAAGGGGTACCGATACGGATACCAGACGGATTTAGAGGGTTCTTATCACCAGCCAGTGTGTTCTTGTTCAGAGAGATTCCCACATGTTCACAAACCTTCTCCATCTTACTACCAGTAATACCAAAGTTTTTAAGAGAAACCAGTAGAAGATGGTTGTCGGTTCCATCAGTAGATAGCCAATAGCCACGGTTCTTTAGCTCAGTAGCCAGAGCTTTGGCGTTCTTGATCACCTGGGCTGCCCAATCACAATACTCCGAACTATGTACCTCTAACATCTGAGTAGCAATTCCAGCAATCTTATTCTGATGAGGACCACCCTGCATCTTCGGAAAAACTGCATCGTTCATCTTTTTACGACTAATCTTATCCGTCCGGAAAAAGATCATTGCTGCACGTGGTCCACGAAGAGTCTTATGAGTAGTTGTTGTAACGATGTCGGCATAATCAAAGGGACTTACCAGCTGGTGACCAGCGATAAGACCAGCTGTATGGGCCACATCAGCCATCAGCAGGGCTCCTACCGAATCAGCCGCATCGCGGAAACCTTGGTAGTCGTAGTCGCGAGGGTAGGCACTTGCTCCCACAATGATAAGCTTAGGCTGATGCTCCAAAGCCAGAGCCATAACTTCGTCCATGTCAATAAACCCTTCGCTATTAACATGATATGGGATTACGTTAAAGTAGATGGAGGTTGCACTGATCTTTGCCTTCGGTGTACTGTAACCATGAGAGAGATGACCCCCACTTGGAAGATCGAGACTGAGAATGGTGTCTCCTGGCTGCAGAACAGCTGTATAGGCTGCGAAGTTGGCAACGCTGCCGGAATATGGCTGGACGTTAACACCCCATAGCACTTCACCGCTGTCACTGTCGCAGATGTTTCTGCTGTAAATCACATCCAGTCCAAATGCACGAAGAGCACGAGCTTCGGCCAGTCTCTCAATCTTATCGATAACTTCGTTACCACCGTAGTAGCGACGGCCTGGGCGACCCTCGGAATACTTGTTGGTAAGGGTTGATCCCAGGCACTCCATCACTGCGGAAGAGGTAAAGTTTTCTGAAGCGATCAGCTCAATACCCTCGCGTTGCCGCTGGGTTTCCTCTGCAATCAGTGCATGCACCTCCGGATCGAAAGTTTCTAGCGAGTTATGCATTTTCTTTATAATTTCCTTAATAAGAAAATAACCTTTAAGTTAATTCAACGGCTCAAGATCAATTCCAGTGAAGATGAAGGGATTCCGTAGGCATTCTTTGTTGTAAGTTAACGGTGCACCCGTCTCTAGGGAGATGAGTTTTCCACCAGCTTCTTCCACGATGATTTGCGGTGCAGCCGTATCCCACTCCATGGTAGGAACCATTCGAGGATAGTAGTGAGCACTCCCTTCGGCCACCAGCAAGAACTTAAGAGCGCTACCCACATTCACAGCTTCGATCACAGCCTCCTCGTGAACCAGTCCGATCTTTCCTACCAGTTTCCGTGTCTCCTCGTTACAGTGATTGCGAGACATCACAACCTTCACGGTATTATGAACGGGTGAAACTGTAATAGGGTGAAACTCATTACTGCTGTACAGAAAAGCACCGTTCCCACGTTCCGCAATGTAGGTAACCCCACGAACCGGTACATGAACTAGTCCTAAAATGGGGGTATTTCCTTCAATCAGGGAAATATTAACAACGAATTCACCGTTCTTTTGAACAAAGTCTTTGGTACCGTCAAGGGGATCCACACACCAGAAACGTTCCCAAGACTTACGTTGTTCGTAGGGTACAGTCTGATCGTTCTCTTCTGAGAGGATAGGATACTGTTCGGGAAGCTGTTCTAGTTGTGAAACGATATAGTTATGAGATGCAAGATCCGCTTCGGTTAGAGGACTACCGTCACCTTTAATCTTAATAGAACTAGCCTCCATGCGGTTATAAATTTCCATAATACGCCGCCCAGCCTCTTCGATAATTTCTAGCAACCTATCAATCATTATACTGTTTGGTTGTTAGAAATTGATTGAGCTGCTTACGCGCAGCTGCTTACGTGCTTCCGTAAATGTGGAGGGTAGCCCCTCTAAGAGGTCGCTTCCGTTGGTAGAGCAATGTTGGATCAACCTTCCTGAAGTAACAAGTCCTATTACCAGCTGTATAAACAAAACCGTTAAATCCCTCCCTCTCAGCAATAGTTCTACACTCTTTTATTGTTTTACCTTTGACAATATGCGCATCGTTGCCCTTATAAGAATCGGTATTACTGTAAACTGACCATCTCTTATTAAAGTTTACCCTTCTAAAGCCGTTTTGCGACTTAATACTCTTGATATCCGTCTTGGTATAGGGCACCTTTAAGAACTTTTCTAAAGTTGTTTCCATAACTTTAACTCTCGTCTTATCGATACATGCGTAAAGTCGTAGACTGGTCGGAGATGTTATCTCAATCGAACAAACTGTTCCCTTCAGTGTTGTAAGAACAGGGTTCTTACTAATTTCAACTGTACTTAGTTTTAAATATTTGTTCAATGTTACTATTACTGTGTGGTGTTTCCTTCCTTTCAAACATATTGCTAGATATCTCTTTCGAACTTCAATAGGAATCAAGTTAGTAAATCCGGTAAGTTTACCGGCTGATATAAATTCGTAACTTCTATCAGTCACAATCTTATTAGTTTCTAAAGAGTAAACTGTACATTGTAATAGTTTAAGGCAAATCAGAAGAATGTTATTTTCTATCTTAACACCTGTTACATCTTTAGTCATCTTCTCAAAGA
>Ga0180437_10001976_pt1 | contig 34015 bp, 66 predicted proteins | sample SS_ome_4_FD_132410 | JGI IMG/M metagenome (GOLD analysis project Ga0180437, IMG submission 132410) | Hypersaline lake sediment archaeal communities from the Salton Sea, California, USA - SS_3_D_1 metaG | ecosystem: Environmental > Aquatic > Non-marine Saline and Alkaline > Hypersaline >... | reverse complement strand
CGAACCGCTTGCTTGCTAATCATATTTGCGGTTTCCACAGCATTCTGGAGAGCTTGAAGCGATACATTATCTACTCTCTGACGACCATCACGCTCGGCAATCGTTACGGCGTCATAATGGCCTTGGCTACGCCACGCCTGGGCAGCTAGCAACTGAAGGACTGTATCGTAAGTCAGCTTGGCGTTATTCAGCAAAAGCTGATAGTTGTCCTCGCCCTTCTGCGGATTCTGTTCAATAGCTGCTCTCTGGAAAATTCTCTCACTTTTGGTCTCATCACCCATGTCTGTACCCTCCTCTGTTCCGGGTCCAAAAATATTCTCAAACATACTAATTCTCCGTTTTTATCAGAACTTACGCGGTTCTGATAATGCTACTACTCTATACATATTCTCCCTACCTGTTCCTGCAAGAATATTCAGGATTTCAACTTATTTGGGCCCATCTTGTTAAATCGATGGCGTGCCAGGTATTAGGAGAAATGTTTTCTTCAAACTTGACCCAGGTCCAACTTCGTGGTAAACTATTTTCAGAGGCTGCCCAATGGAATGTGGTGGCTCGGTGACGGCTGTGCAAGGCTGTAACCGTCGTCAAGCCCGGATGTACCCAGCCCTCCCAACGGCGGGGCTTGGAGATCCGGGCTTTTTTATTGACACATTTCTCAAACATGACTTGCATTCTCGGGAAGATGAGTTACACTACAAGTGAAAGGAACGAGCCGATGAAACTCAGGGTTTGGCATATCCCACAGGTCGGAGCAGTAGGGCCTTTTCAGATCCCTGTTCGGAGCATTGATGAGGCAAAACTCCTCATCTCCACTCTCTGGGATTACGATCTCTTCCAGTATCACAACCGTATCAAGCCGGATTACGCTAACGCGACCGGGCTTGAGTTTTTCAATGAGGATGAGGGTGAGTGGGAAGAGTGGTACTCGCCAGAGACCGGGGAGGATCTTTGCGAAATCCTCCGAGAAGAGGCAGAGCAGGGGGAATGGCATAGTCCGAAGCGTGACGAGAAAGGTTTCTTGGTGGAATCATGAACCCCGAAGTCGAGAAACTGAACGAAGAAACAAGTAAATGGTTTCTGATGACCCATCGGGTAATCCAAGGCCAGTTTTCGTCCCTGATCCGGGGCTTGCTCGGCATTGCCGAGCAAGGGGAATGCGAGGCCAAACTCATTACGTCGGAGGATGAAGACGAACTGCTGGCTATCGATATCGGGGATGGTGCCCTGTACATGGAAGCTTTTATTCCCGACCATCAAAGTGGACAAATCCACTGGATCGTTCGTAAGCCGGTAAGTACGCCCTGTCCCGAGGAAGGGACTGACGACGTAGACCTCGTCGAAATCGCGGTGGCTCCTGGTTTTCTCCTGGCGTTCAAAGACGCCATGGTTTCGCTACTAAGGCTTCGGGCCGATGATGTATTCTGCGATGAGGGTATGTTCCAGGATTGGGCCTGTGACAATCCGGAGGAATATAAGAAGACCTTTAAGATCAGCAACGCTGTTGTTCATGCAGCCAGGGGCAAAGGTCTTGTAGATGCCTCAGAAAAGGACAATAAGAACAAAATGACTGTGATGGTATCGTTCGATTCTGATCCGAGAACCCCTGTCGAGGTAGATGTTCAGTTGCTGCGAGCCGACCAGAATCCTCAAACGTATGAGCCTGAATCAGAAGAGTATTACGAGTTGCTCAAAGCGTTCTGGCCTGGCGAAAAGTGAGATCCAAACATGAAGGTTATTCCAGTTACCGAATTCGGAAAGGACCATTGGTCCTTGCTTGGATATATCGAGACCGTTTGTGTCGATAGTCCGACTGCTCCTGGTGGAGAACTTGACCATAGTTGCCTTCGATGCAACCCGGAAATGCGGGCCCCTGTTGGACGCAGACCGGGCCAGGAGGGCTGGAGACCGAAGTACGGTACCAGGACAAAGTCGTTCCCGTGGACTGCCTCCGATGAAGATAAACTGGCTTTTCTTGTAGAGCAAGGCCTCGACCAGCATGATGATTGGCATTGTCTTGATGATCTGGAGAAAGCTGGGTTTGTTGTGCTGCTCTCGTACGTGAACGGATTCGTTTCCATGACCGACCTTGGGCTCAAGGTGGCAGCCGAACTACGAGCCCATAAGGCCAAAGGCGGTAATTTCGCCGATTTTGACTGGAGCGGAGCGACCGATGGCTCGTAGAATGAAGGTTTTTGGCTGGACGGATCACATAGGGGAAGTTGCTGGGAAACATGGCCAGGCTCGGGTCATTATGGCAGCTACAACCCAAAAGGCAGTCGCTGAGAAGATGGGCGTTTCCAGCACGCAAAGGTTATTCTGTTTCTGTGAAACTGGCAACCGGCGGGAGATTCAAGTAGCCAAAGCCGAGCCAGGGGAGGTTTTTTGGGCCCCCAGGAATGACTGGCAAGCGGTTTTTCGACATTGGCCGAATCCACCGAACGAATTGCCTTCGTCAGATGAAAGGCCTGCCAAAGGCGATGGTCGAACACTGGGCAAGATTCTATTCGAATTGCTTGAAGTACAAGATACGAAAAATAATACAAAAGCAGCCGAATTGGCTGAGCAATTGGGTACGCTAGCTTTTCAGATGGGTTACAACCCAGGAGTTAGGTATACGATTCACTATAACAGATACCATTACTACTTCACGGTTATCCCGCTGCCGCATGATCGCTACAGTTGCAAGATAACCCCGGCCGAGTTTCCCGACTGGAGCTAGAATTGGCGGATAAGTATCCACAATTTATCCCTCGGGACGAAATCGTTAAGGCCCATCAGGTCCTGGACCCGAAAGGTGAATGGGTGCCAGATGGGGAAGGTGATGATGAATTGGTGCCCCAAGGAAAATGGATCATCGAACGAGTCATGGCTGATTGTTGGGAGATTCCACGGCTTATGAGCGATGAACAGTTTCGAGAGAAATTCATTCTCCTGCCGGAAGGTATGGAGATTCCCGAGGACGTATAATGACAAGTGAACCCAAGGTCTTAGTAAGGCCTAAAAACCACGCTAAAAAGCTGACGAAAGCCCAACTAGAGGCGAATATCCGCTTCGCGGAGCATGATCTGGAGCGAATGAAGGCGGACTTCCAAAAGAAATTCGAGGAACTGCAAGGAATTATGGAACATGGAAGGGGAGTTGAGAATATACATATGGGCTCGACCCTGACTTCGATGAACAACTTGTTTGCTCTAATCGTTGGACGACATAAGGTTCTCCAGCAGATTAAAGCGACTGTCTAAACAATATGGCGAGGGTCATCTAGCGGTCTAGGATACCGGACTGTGAATCCGGGTACGCCGGTTCGAATCCGGTCCCCCGCCCTTCTTAATTGAGGACGATAATGCCTGACGACGAGAAAAAACAGATCTTGGATAAGATTAAAAAACTCTTGTCCTTCGATGAGGACAATGCTACTGAAGGTGATCTCCAGGCTGCTGCCGCAGCCGTTAAACGTCTTCTTGCCAAGTATCAACTCAGTATGCAAGATGTAAAAAATCACTGCGATGAAGTTGTTTACGAATCTGAGGGTATTGTTGAGATTGGGGCTGAGAAGAAATGGGGGGCTATTCCCCAGTGGTATCGATATCTTGCGGGTCAAATAGCCCTTGGGTTCGACTGTGCATTAGTAAGTACTCGTAGGGTACATCCTGACGTACTTAAGTGGGCTCGGAATCTTTCATTTGTTGGCCTAGAATCCGATGCTCAAGCAGCGGCTTTTCTCTTTGAAACTGTAGTTAGGGAATTGACTCGGCTAGCCGAGGATGGGGCAGAGAACTATATACTGAATAAAAAAGGAAAGCAACGGTATAAAAAGAGTTTTATTTGTGGGGCCGCAGATGCCATTCGAATAAGACTTCAAAGAGAGGCTGAGGCTATCCAATCTGAAACAGGAACAAATTTGGTTCCTATTAAGAAAGATCGCATAGAAGTTTGGATGAAACAAAAAGAGGTTAAAAAAACTAATCGGAAGGCGGTTGCTATCCAAGAATATGCAGCCCAGGACGGTTTTATTGCTGGGCAGACAATTCCACTTATTAGAGGTTTGGAAGATGAGGAAGAACCAACCAAAACCTTAGCGGGGTAGGAGAACATCATGCCGGACGAAAAACCCATGTTTGCCTTCCACCTTAGTTATCCAGGGATATTCCTGGGAGGAGCCGCAGTTGTGCTAGCCCATGATCTGCGAGAAGCAAAGACTCTCTTGCTTGCGAACAGATTTACTCCTGATGAGGTAACACGAGACCAAATCAATCTAAGAAGCAAAACGCCGATTGAGCCAGGCGTCCCCTATAACTGGGATGGCGACTATTGAGGAACTGAGACTGCTTTGCGGACTCTTTTTCTGATAAGTTTGGTTGTTGGTATTCAGGGAGGACGGTCGGAACCGTCCAACCCTGTACCAACTGTAAACTGTAGCCTATCGGAATACCACAACATTGGATGCAGTCAGTCACCCCGCCCTTCCCTAGTTCTAAGGAAAAGTCACGATCAGTCGTGGGAATCAGGAAGGGGGCCTAAGTGGCGGGTCCGGCCCAGAGCCGTTCTGAACAATATCCTACGCCTTGGCGGTTTCTACCACCCTGTTTGGTATGATGGGGAAACCACCCCATCTCTTAATCCGACCGCACAACTAACCAGTAATCATGCGTTCACCATCTTACCTAAATGTCGCGGACCGCCGGAGATACCTTACTACCGTCTAAATATGGAATATAAGAGAACGCATGTTAAGATTGCTCGGCTGCCCCGGACTAGGGCAGCCGAGTTTTTTCTTGATGATTTTGAGAAAATCAGTGACTAATTTTTGCATCTCGTTATTTCTTGGGGTAAACTAGAAGCGGACGGAAGTAACGAATTCGAAAGATTCACAGTCGAAAAAGGGGATTAAACCATGACAGTAGGTATGTTGGAGCATGACGACCTGGCCTTGGCAAATAACACGCCCGCGTGGCATTTTCGCGGGAATGTCCTCGAAGGCGAGATGGACTCCAAAACGGCCATCAAGGCATCAGGCCTTGGATGGCTTGTTTATTTGGAGCCCGCATATGGCGAGAGTCTCGAACGCGAGCCTTTCAGTCTGCGGACCGGTGGGACGGAGCGGGTTCCTGGCTTCTACCATACGTATCGCATTGTCGAGGACCCGGATGGCAAGAAGCGTAAGCTTCGACTGGGTCAGGTCGGCAAGAACTATACGGTCCTCCAGAACTGGGAATGTTTTCGGGCCCTAGACGAGGTCTGCGGCGAGGCTGGCGTCAAGATCGAGACCGCCGGTTCTCTCTGGAATGGTCGCGAGGTCTTCATCTCGGCGGTCTTCCCCGATGAGATCGTCATTAAGGACGATCGGATTAAGAAGTTCTTCGTGGTCCGGACCACGCACGATGGCACGAAGTCGCTGATCTTTTACTCGACCTGTATCCGGCCGGTCTGTAACAACACCGTGACGCTGGGTATCAATACGGCCGAGTTGAAGCTGTACTTCCGGCATACGAGGAACGTTAGCAAGCGGTTGGAGCAAGGGATTGCCAGGTCAGTCCTTACGGCTTCGGCTGACTATTGGAAGAAGTATGGCGGGGTTGTGAGCGTCCTGGCCAGCAAGTCGATCGACGAGGCGTTCGTCGGCGAGTGGCTTCGCGAGGATGTCTTCCCGGACCCGCCGGGCGGCAATAACGCGATCGCCACGAAGCGTCGTGACCGGGTGATGGACCTGTTCGCTGGTGGCCAGATCGGGGCCGATATGGATGCGATCAAGGGGACCGGTTGGGGGGCCCTGAACGCTCTGGCCCAGTTCCTTTCGTGGGAGTCGCCGGTCAGGCCGCGTGGTGGCCGTGATCGCGACGAAGCGAAGTTCGAGAGTGACCAGTGGGGCAACATTGCCCAGAAGCGTCAGTTCGGTTTCAAGAGCCTGACCGCCAGGTTGGGCATCGAAGATGCTGAGTATGCCGAAGCCGCTGAGGTTATGGCTGCGTAGGCTGCTCGCGAGAATCAACTAAGGCCCGGCTGGCTATTAGCCAGCCGGGCATCCTTAGGGAATGAAACAATGGCAGGCAAACCATCGAAGGCTGATAGGATTTGGTGGGCCATTAAGTTGGACTGTGGCAAGCTGAGTCCAAGTGGGTTCAACCTGTGGCATTCGGATGCTGGTGATTGGGCCCCCATTATGGTGTTTCGCGATGCCAAGCATGCATCTTGGGAAATGGGGGAAGCAGAGGAAGCTTGCAAGAGTGCCCATCCGGTTCGTATTCGAGTAGTTCCCGCTACCAAAGGTGGAGCCTGGGCGTTGCTTTGGCACAAAGGAACCAGGCGTGCCTACTACGATTACTGTTATGATGGTCACGAGATCGCACTTTATCAGACCAAGCAGAAAGCCGAAGAAGCCCTGAAGGGTTTTGATGAACCGCTCCAAAAAGATGGAACCATCCTTCGGGTTCGAGTGATCCAAGTAGATGAGGAAGGTAATGAGGTCGTTCATCGGCCTCGGCGGCGTATCTGTCTGGCTCATCTTCAGTTAACTGGACAGTTCGGAGTTTTCAAGAGAACCAAGAAAGGATGGCAAGGCCCGCTAGATTATAGCTTTGATCGTCATCGTTCGTATAAAAAGGCCGCAGCCTCTCTGGATGCGTATCGTAGGGGTAAAGTTGTTGGCCATAGTTCCAAGGCCGAGTACGTCCTGATGGAAATGTGTTTTGTACCCACTAGGGACGAAGGTGAAGACCCTGACGACAATCTCTAGGGAGAAAGCATGACTAGAGACAATAAGCATACTAATAGAGGGCGACCGAAGCTGTTCGTCTGCCTCATTCCTTTGTTCCAGGGTTCCCCCAAGCGAAGTCAGACCAACTTTGCTTGGTGGCCCGATAAGAACGGGGAGCCAACTGAGGCCAACTTGGCGACCTATGTCGCCGAGTATAACCAGGGCGTTCCCTTGGCTCTTGAACAGCAGTTGAAGGTTGGGAGTGCTGTTATTCGAGAAGACGACCCTGTCGAGGGTCCGGTTGTTGTGGAATGGGCCTGGGCCTAGGTTCGCAACTGCGAAACGAGGAAATGACATGACCGACAATGAACGCAAGTTCTACAAAGATGCTTGGCAAGTACAGGATGCCTCGAATATTCGAGGCGTTACAACTAGCTTTGCCGCCCATCTCGATACCCTGGCCGGTGAAGGAAGAACCGAAGAGGAATTGCGGGCTCATCCTGCAACCCTAGCCTGGATGGACAAGATTAACTGCATGATGGGTAGACCAGCAGCTACCCCTTCAGGCAGAGATACGGAGGGTCATACCCTCCAGGGGATGCTAGTCTTCATGTGGACTGCTATGTGCGAATATGGCAAGCGATACGGAATCGGAGAAACAGAAATACGCCAAAACGCCACGACTATGGCGTATGTATCATCTTTGAACGCCATGCTTGGCAACCCGGAAGATGAGGTCGTTCTTGCGGCCATGGACAAGGTTCTGTCTGTGGTCAAAGAGGCCGTTCCGGCTTGACGGTCAGAAGTCTGGCTTTTTTCTTAGACAAAACTTGCTTGCTGCCTTTCTGTGGGGTAAACTGTAAGTATAACACACTTTCAGGGAGCCGATCATGACGCAGAAGACCCTTATCGAAGCTCGTAAGCGAGTCTCAAATCACCTGTATGAGTGGCATGCGGGTGGGGATTGTCCCATCCATGTTGTGGCCTCTCATTGGTTCAGTGGTCATGAGACCAGTCATGAGCAAGTTGAAGCATGCATTCACGATCTCCGGTATCTGGCGGAAGCCCCGAGCCATGCCCTCGATGATTCGGACCGAAAGGAACTTTCGGACCTTGCTGACGAAGTCAGCCAACTTCACAACCCCGAAATCGGACCGAAGCTGGACCCGAACACGGACTACGAGAAGCTTCTGAAAGAAATCTGTACGAAGTACGACGGCCGTATCCGTACCTTCCTGGCCAAGATCATCGCCGCCCTGCAATCTTCTCGGGCTTGTGATATCGAGACGAGCGAGGTTGTGACCGACTTTAGCGATGACCATCGCTGGGAGTTTGTTGGTTCTACGGCCGAAAAGCCTTTTGAGCGAGAAGAGTACGATCCGAATGAAGATGGGACGGCCTTTGATGTAACGCTCGAAATCTGCGAACAGCGTTCGTTCGAAGGGGCGGATGACGGCCGGGACAATCCGAATTTCGGTATCAACTTTGGTCTCAATATGGTCTCTGTAGGTGGGGCGATCATTGGTGGCATTACTCCCCATAACTTTACCGACGATGTCTGGATTGATGCTCGCGATCCGGATGAGGTAGAGCAGCGTTTCCGTTTGATTGAGGAAGCATCCATTCCTTCGATTGTTGAGACGGTCGAAGGTTTTCTTCAGCGAAACAGCGAGAGCTAACCATGAAGAAGAAACTGGTCCTTGTACTGTCTGATGGTCTGGTTGAGGGAGCGTACAGCAACGCTGATGATCTAGAAGTCCTTGTTATTGACAAGGGCGAATCTTTCATGGCTATGAGCCAGGACGAGTCCCCCGATGTTTCGACGCTGCCTGTTTCGGCTGCCAAAGCGTTGGCTCAGTCAGATGTTGATCTCCTAACTGAAGCGTTCGGTCCAGATTTCGTAAGGAAGTTTATTCGAAATGAGGACGCGGCAATCTGAATCAATTTGGGGTCCGGCAATAAGCTACGCTGTGGTACCAATCTCTGGGCGTTTCCTGCCCAATTGGTGGAATTGGATCGCTCAGCGATCCTGGTTCGGCCGGTTGGTATACCGGGCGTTTGTCTTTTGCGTAGGTCGTTTTTTCGGGTGGACCACTGATCCTTTGTATGAGTTGGAGGTCCGGGCCGATTACGCGGCCTATGGTCGTGAGCAGGGCGAACCTAATCCGTACGCTGAGGTTTCTTGTGTAACCAATTACCATACGGGTGAAAGCCTTCCGTTTGATCTGCCCGAGGAAGCAGAGTTGATCCTGGAAAAACGATGCCTTACGGACGCTATAGCAAGCCACCTGATCACCTGAAAGATAAGTGGTATGCTGAACATTCAGATGAGCTAAGGAATGCCGAACGTTTGTGGTACAGATTTTGTTCCCCTGGCCTCCCTCGACAGTACGCAACGTGGCTTAACGGTTTTTTGACTTATGGTGGTTGCGTCACTCATTGGTATGACTTTAATATGCCATGTAAACAAACGACCAGCCATTTCCACGAACTCTGCGTATTGAATAAAAATGCTACCTTAACCCCATTGTTTGGGGCTTCGGCCGTTACCATCATCGTACCGAGCCATATTCATGTGACAATTCAGAGCTTGGGGCATATTTCAGTTTTCTTTATGGCCGATTTCACGTATCTCGGAAATTTGGTCCCTTGCTACCCCGATGTTTTGGATAGGCTGGCATTTAACCGCAACGAACTCATGCTCGAAGATCGTGGAATCTGTTTTTGACACGGAAAAAACAGCAAATCTACTTGCATGTTGCCGTTTTATGTAGTAAATAAGTAGTAAGCAGGAGGACTCGATGGCCAGAAGATCGCGACATTTCGATCAGGTGATGTTCATACCCCGGAATGAAGCCTTGACCGCCTTAAGGCGGCTCGCTGACAATCGAGGTCAGAAATTTAGGGCTGGCTGGCGGCGACGAACTGCCGCTAGTGATGAGCCAGCCCAACCCGGCGATCAAAAACGCGGGGTGTTCCAAAAATGGACGAACAACCCCAAAACTGATAAGGATGGCAAGATCGTCCCAAACCCTACTCCCAGTCGGCGTAGGTTTTGGGTGCCTGAAGATAAGGGCCTCGAACAAGTTTGGGAATGTGACGGTTTTGGAAGCGTTCACGGCGTCAATCAGGGTCATGTAGCTATGATCTGCTTAAGGTCGTTGTTCTATCTGACCCAGGGACCCATAGCTTACCTGTTCTTGGATTGTCCAGATAGCGACCAGGAACTGGTTATATGGGAAAAGAGGGGGCAAGTTGACGGTGATACTGTCATTGTTCGGCCTGCTCAAACGGAACCGGCTGTCCAGAGGACCTTTGCCTTCTAGCGTAGAGGAAAATAAGGGACATTATTGCAACCCATCAGGAATCCTTGGATGACGCCGACTGAATTCGCTAAACTAAACTTTCCGGTCCTAAAGCGGGTTTTCCGTAATAGTAAAACCGGGAAAGAAAGCATTATGGTTCTTATTAAGAACCAAACAACTCAGCAGTATGGCGGATGGTTGTTATCGGTCGATGAATGTCAGAAGCGTTTCGGCTATCTGCGGGTAGCTCTGCTACGGATAGAGGGTCCAGATGGCGAGGACCTGACGCCGAGGTTTGTCAGGTATGTCCAGATGGTCATACTGACCATCATGCGAATGTTGGGGAGGGTCAATCCATGAACGAGATGTTAGCTGGTAGCCTTGACATTGTCAAGGGTAGCAACCTTGAAGATGAATTCGAGGACGGACCCGTCGTGGTTGCCTGTGATGACGAGAATGATCTCGAAGACGATTGGGAGGACGACTATTGGGATGATGAGGACGAGGACGATTGGGGGTATGACGACGACGACTGGGAAGACGAGTTTTACGACGACGACTATGACTAACGGTCATCTAGTCCAACCGGCAGGAGTATGAATATGGCTCACAAGATCACTCAGTGTGTGGTAGAAGCCACGTGGAGTCGTATTGACGCCAAACGGCTGCTAGCGGCTGAAGTCGAGCCAGCCGATCCTGCGGCTGCGGCTGGCCTCCGAGAGGAAGCCGATTCTATGAGTCGGTCTTTCGAAGTCTTTTTGCAGGAAATGGGAGTTAGTTCTTTGACAAGGAAACCATCTTGAGGTACACTACAAAGAGTGGTTAACAAATCAAGACCTAGGAGAATCCCAATGGGAGCATCCGCGAGAGCTTTGCGATCATTCCGACAAATTGAAACGGGGCGTAGTGAGACCAATTGGGGGTGGGTTTTTGTGGCCCTGCTGCTGCTCACTCCTAGCCTCGCCTGGATTGGCATTCGCGAGTACAATAGCATCATCTTCGACCGCGATTGTGTTGGCTACCTCAAGAACGCAGCCGATGCTTTTAGGGTCGAGAAAGCTGTTGAGCGGCTCGACCACGCCTTGAAGTATCTCAAGGATTACGACATCACGACAGGCTATACCACTGCCCTGTTTACAGGGCCTATGATCGACCTAAGGACCCAGAACGAGAACGTCGAGTTTTGGTACAATAACATCCTCGAAAGCCGCAACCTGCTCGCCGAGATCGACGAAGATGCCGATGATAATACCCGCAGTAACGCTCTGAAAAAACTGCGTGAAGCATTGCTGGATGAGACCGAGAAAGGGACGGTTGTTACACTTCCACCAGGGATTCATCTTTATCCCTATAACAATTCTGTAGCGTACCTCGGCCTGTTTAGTTTAGCCTTCGCCATCCTGGCAGGCATCTGTCTGATGTACGCCGGACAACATAAAGCCGGACTCCGGCTTGAAGCGATGATTGTTCTTTCAATCATCATCCTTATCATCATGACTCTGTAAAGGACAAGGTATGCCCTGTGGCTGCTATTTCTGGATGGTTATCGCCGGACTATGCTGTCTTACAGGGCTTTTCTTCGACGTAAGACATTACCTTGTTCCTCTAAAACAACGGTTGGTCGATCGGATTCAGAACCGAGACCAATGGTTGACTGGGATAGAGGAAGAAACTGCTGCTGAGCAATACGAGCGATATTGCGAACCTGAACCTCTTCAAGAGGTTCCTCTTCTTGCTGTACGCTGTTCGGACTGTGGGGCCATAACCGAATACGGGCGATTGACCTGTAGAAGTTGTGGCCGAAACTTCGACCAAACAGATGAATTGGTGGTGGCATGATGGCATCGAACTTGTGGTTGGTCTGTGGCGTGGGGTTCATGGTCCTAAGCGGCTTTCTGCTAGTTATGGTCTTAATTATGGTATTCAAGTTTGTCCTTGGTATATGGGCCCAAGTTCAGCCCGAATACCATCCTTCTGGTGGCCAATGCCCTGCCTGTGGTGAAGTCGAAAGGGAATCGTTTGCTCGATGGTGCAGTAAATGCGGGACCCAATTGGTTCTATTCTCCCAGCCGAGTTTCGTTCCTGTCGAAGATGAACCAGAAGAAGAATGGCCGATGACGGGAGCTTTAGTGACCGGTGAATGGCCCAAAGGCTGTAGGCCTAAAGATTGGCCTGAGTATTCCGCATGTTCTTCAAAGACTCTTATGGTCGAGCATGCCCTACGAACTAACGCCGGGCGAGCAGACATCGCTAAAGCGATGACTGAACCTTTCCGGGTGGGATTGGCTTCGGTTGAACCTGAGGATTACTTCGGGTATCCCAGAGCCCCAGAGATGGTATCGAGGCTCAGGTAACCAAATATAGGAATAGATAAATGGCTGACCGTGCTGCCATAGACGCCCAGATTGCTAAAATCGAGGCCCTCCAGGACAAGCGGGACAACTTGATGAAGTCGCTTCGGCGGTCGCTGAAGATTCAAGACCTCTGGCCCGAGGCCTTCAAATGTGGTAAGGTAACTTCAGCATTCGAAGGTAGCGTCCATGAGCCTGGCAAATTGCGGTTTATTATCAAACGGAGCGATGGCGAAACTCGAAGCTTTAGCTTCAATGAGGTTCCTTGGATACTTTTGGAAGAGCATGTCGTACAGTTTCCGAAGTGGCTCTTACAGAGTCCAAAGTATATCGGTCGCCTGAGAAAATGGAAGGAACAGAAATGAGTACCAAGTCGGCTGGGGTCGGGTATCTTTGTGCCTGTGGCTGCCTGCATGGTTGGATAACCCACCCACTCGTTACGAAAGTGGACCCGGCTAAAACCGAGCGGCTACCTATGGAAAGTAGCTGGGTTTGTCCTGGTTGTGGTCGCCGTCATCGAACTGCTGATGGAGAGCTACTGAAGGGACGGCCAATCAAAGAATATCGGCAAGTCGCTGTGCCAGACGTAACCGACCTTACCATAAGCATGAGCCAATGCCCGATGACAGGCGAGATGAGCCAGTCGTTCACTCGTCCGGATGGAACGGTGGCGATTTTTATCACTCCCCACGGCATTCGCTTTCCGGAGCAAGAGCATGCCCAATAGCTTCATGTCAGAGGTTGATCTACTCTGTCCGCAATGCCGGACCGTGTTAACGGTTTCAACCGATACAAGGCGGTATGAAACCCTCCTGGATCATACGTCTGATCCAGGGGGTGATTTACCCGATCGGCCTTACCTCTTCTGCGATAACAAAGACTGTGAACGTTTTCGAACTGGCTTTTGGGACGATTGGGGAGATTACTACGGTCCCAAAGGGGAATTCTTCGAGGAAAACAGTTGGTACGATCGAAATAACATCGACCCATCTAACCATCATACCTTTAAGAGAATTGGAGTGGAAGCAGTTAACTCCAGATCGGCTGAAAGCCGTGATGGGATGATGCGAGAAAGAAAGTATTTCTGGCGACGATGGCGTAGCCGTCTTCGCCAGAAATGGGGAAACAAGGGAGTTGAACTTCGCGTGGTTTACAACCCGTATGCCTGCGACCCCAAGACCGGACGCAAGGCTCGGCTGTTATACAGCCTGGGTGTTTGGATCATGGACCCAAAAGGTACCCGGTGGAAGTTTTATGCCAATAGGGAGTTTGCGGGGTCTGATGCAAGAGCCAGGGATGCTGAAAGTATGCTCCTGCATCAATGGGGTCACCATCCATATCCTTGGGTGCGATGGCAAGTTATGCGTTTCATCCGGAGGGAATATCCGGGTTTGATCTGCGAAACGGCAGGAATTTCACTTTAGCATTTGACACACCCCTATCCATGGGGTAGATTTATATCGGAGAGAAAACTATGACCGACAAATCTACTCCGATCCTGGCCCGCATCAACGACCCGACATTGAGTAGCTCCCGTTATCCACGCCTCAGTGCGTGGCAGTGTGAAAGGTACAAACAATGAAGACTACGCTTCTAAAATGGACAGCCTTCATTATTCTGGCATTGGTCGCCCTTTCTTTGGTTGGTCAATGCGTTCGTGGAGCAACCAGTGGTTGCATTAGTGGTTGCATACGCGGTTGCGTTGGCTAACTTCGCGGCAATATGTCTAGGAGAAGCAGCATGAACAAGCCGGTCGTTGTATTGGACATGAGCGGTAGCATAGACAGCCTTCGGTCTGTTTGGATGGATATCATCGGTTGCTGCTTGCAGCATAAGATTCCTGTCTATGGCTCGCATCTTCCAGGGACCTGGAAAATTAACGATGTAGAAGATGCGAGAACAAGAGGTTTCCACCATGGAGGGACATGTCCCTCCAACATACTTGCTGGGATTCAAGAACCGGACGACTACCATGTGATTTTCTTCACTGACGAATTTCCCTGGTCTCCTGATGAGGATAGGAGCGTGGATGAGGAAAAAATGACAGTCGTCACTATTCCTCAGCAGTACAGTGACGCCATACCTGGCGTCGGTCCAGTACCTGCGTTCACCTTTATCCGTTTCCTGGCCAAGTTGCAGGGAGCGACGAAGCCGGAGCGTGACCCTCGGGATGGAGACAGCAGTTCCATGCTGTGATTCTTATGGATACCAGACGCATGACGGCTAAGGAAGCGGCTGCCCTGGTCAGAGAAGACCCTGGGCAATACCTCCGGTTTGTCCAGGTAGCAGGGGAATATCGCTTCGGAGTCGTGACCTCTTTCACCAGTCACCTGGATTTAGTTGACGAAGGCGAACAAGTATTATCGGCTGGATTCGTTAAGGTTGGTTGTACAGTGGTAGTAGAAGGGCATTCTCAAAAGCTTGGGATAGGGTGGGCGACAGAAGACCCAGAAAACATAGCTAAGATTTTTGGCCTGCCGGTCGGTGATAGGTATTAAACTAGACGACATCAATAGGCTAGTTCGTAGAGCCGCGTACCAGCGGAGCCCCGGCCGTCATATAGGCTGGCCATACTACTGGGAATGGGTCCGATTCTATTTTCGGCTTTTGCGTGGTTGGGCCTATTATCTCGTCGGATACCATCCCCATGCTTGGACTGTTGACTCTGACCAACGGTGGGTATATAAAGGTAACAAAAGAAGATACTTGATAACTTATCGCTGTCAGCGATGTGGGTACTTCTTTAGTGGAGATAGAGAAACAGATTCGGTTCATCCCCCGAGATACTTGTGGGGCGGCTGTGATATGCGAGCCATCGTCTTTTAAGACGAGGGAGTGTACATTGTATAAAATTATCGGTTTTCTAATTGGTCTGGTCCTGGGACCGGCACTTTCGTTGGTTACAATGGCGTTGGTCTGTATGGGCGGATTGGCTTTTCAAATCGTTTTTGGTTTGGATGATGCTGAGATAGCGAACGCCATTAAGTCGATTCTCCGATTGGCGATGATAGCCACCTGGATTATTACTCCATTTGTAGGATTGTGGATAGGGGCCGAGCACGATTACTTTAGATAACCCACAGAAATTCCCCTCTTTCCGGTGGACAGGCCTCGGGAAATATGTTACACTCTACTCTAGGAGACCTGTGCCATGACGCTTAGGGAACTCATTAAGAAGGCAGAGGAAGAGGGGATCGACTTCGATGCCCCCTTGGCTATCTCCCATGACGAGTATGGCAGCCCTGAAGATAGCTGCCCATTCACGGTATGGCAAGAGATTGAATACATCCGAACGCTCCACTGTGGGGCTGTTTTTCTAGAGGGATCTACCGTTTCCTCGGAGCCATGGAGTGAACCCGAGCTAAAGGATTTCCGAAGTGGCAAGAATGGCACAAGGGCTAAAGCCTCTTAAGAAGATCTCCGAAGTCATCGAGATGCTCGAACAGGCATTAGCTGACGTTGGTGATGTTGGCGTCTTTGATGGCAACCAGTGCCCAATCGACGATATTGTCGCCTGTGATAAAGATTGGGACCCCGAGCCCCGAATTGAAGACGTAGATCGCGTCATGTTGGACTTTTCGACAAGGGAACCCGATGCCTGACAGTACCGATGGGATCTGGCCCTCCATCTTGTCTAAGCAGGTGACTGGCAAGGTCTTCCTGAGACAAGCGGCCGATGCAACGGCCAAGGACCTTGTTCGGCGTACACCAGATGGTCGTCGAGTTATGATCGTCCTAGGCGTTGTGGCCGTTCCTGAAGATTTTCCTTTTGCCTGTGAGCATCAACATTCGGTTCTTGGTACTCCTGATGGTCAAATGACCATCTTGTCTAAAACTGCAATTGACCGGAAAGAACTGGCTAAGAATCTACGCTTTGAGCAGCTTCTTTACGAGCCGATCTGGAAAGTATGACCATGAGTGACGCCCCCGACAAGCCCGAGAAGCCTCTTTGGATTATCTCCGCCAAGACTTCTCATTCCGATCCCAAGAAGCGACAAAGTAAGCTGGTGGTTTATTCAGCCAACGATGGGGCTGATGCCCTCGGGTTGGCTGATATCGAATTCCCTGACTCTGAAGGCTGGTACTGCGATGTAGTAGGGGAAGCCGAGAACCATGCTGGGACCCAGATGATTCGGTCCCTGGATAAGATGGATATCGAGGCTGTAGATCCTAAAGACGAGAAAGAAGACAAGGGCTTGGTGCTGGTAAGGGTCCAGATTACTCGTCTCGTGGCGTTGCTTGAAGAGGCCCTGAACTATCCGATGGGTCTCAAGGGTACCCCTCAGTGGAAACAACGTTATATTGAGGAAGTTGCCCGGTTCTTTGGCTGGGAAGTTTACCATTCTAAAGATCCAAATCTTGAGTACGAAATCCGCAAGCCAACCCGGATGACTCTTGCGATCAAGAGGCAGGGCGGCGAGGCTGATCGATGCGTCACAGAGCCTCCATTCGATCCTGAGTCGATCCTAGTAGAGACCAGCGAGGAAGGTTTAGATGATCTGACAGCTAAACTCCACAAGCTGGGCTACGCCTACTCCCAAGCGAGACATCCCCGCCGAAAGCTGGTCTATCATGTGGCGACCCGTTTGGACGATATGACGGGCGAGAAGAGGATATGGACTACCGACAAGATAGAGAAGCTGATCGAGGCAGCCGAAGGCATCCAAAAGAAGATCGATACTCTCGTACAGCCCGATAAGGGATGCTACGAGAAGGATGTTCTCGACTTCCCTCCCATCCAAGCGAATCAACTGACCAAGACTTCAGAACCTTGGAAGCAAGTATGTGATCCCCATGTAGGGGATCAGATCAGTATTCAAAGAAGGAAGTTCGCCGATATTGGTATTGTCTGGGGGTTCCGAAAGGATAATCCCAAGGTCTTGGTTATCGTTTTTCCGGGTCGGAAAAGCTACGCCCAAGTACGACCCGATTCTACTAATATGCTGATTCATTCGATAACTCGTGGGGGCGTTAGACTTCCAAATATCTGCCCGAAATGCAAGGAAGACAGAACGGATGAGCCGTTCTTTATTGCTGATCGGGTTTGTAAGGGATGTAGTGATTGGGGCGAGCCCGTCGAAAATAGTTAGGTCATTTTCATCAGTTGGTTTGACACGAGTAGGCTTATGCTGTATTCTTAATGGTGGAGGAATACCATGAACTACCGCGTCCGAATTAAGGGTCATGGGCATACAGCCCAATCGAAGGGTACTATCGATAATCTCGAAAATTACCCCGACGACCAGCGATGGACAGCGATTCAGGTTGCTACCTCGCGTCAAATCCTACGTCCCAATGGACATCGGGATGTTTGCCTAGAGTTTAACGCCCTCGATGATAACGATGCTTATGAGTGGCTCTGCCAGAATTTCCACCCGGCCGATGAACGGCCGTTGGCTGGCAAAAGCTACCTTCGGGGATGCCGCTCTAAGGTCAAAAAGGGAGAGCAGCCGACTGAGCCGATTATCGTTCACTGCTCCCCGGAGAACCGTCCCAAACCTGTAGCCTCCGTTCCTCAGCCGTACCACGGCTACAGTCCGCCGTCTTCCCAACAGTTGGTTCCTATTGTACAGAGCAGTCTACAAGCAGTCCTGGATGTCGTTGACGACCAATTCCGGGATAGTCGCCTTGATGCTGACAAGATCACTTCGGACAAAGACAATCAGACTCCCACAATCCGGGGAGCAGTCGAAGCCTGTAACAAGTTTGTCAACCGGTTGGTCTGGGGCATCACCGGCTTGCCTACCTTCCAAGATGCCGTGATCGAGGCAGGACTCAAAAGAGTTGTGAACCAATACATCGCCACTAGGGCAATGGAACTTCGGACGATAGGTGATACCAAAGCGACTGACCAACTGCGAGAAGATACGCTCATTATGGCCCGCGAAGTGGTTATTTCGGCGATCCAAGACTATCTACCCGAGGCCGATGTTGGCCACTGGCAGGTCGAGCTTTGCGACGTAGGGAGTCGCTTGGTCTCCGTTATCAAAGCCATTCGGGCTCATACCGGATGGGGATTGAAAAAGTCCAAAGACTTCGTAGATGCTGTTCGGGATAGACCTCTCTCGCTCCACGGACCTCAAGAGAGTCATTCTGAGACGATTCTGTCAGGTATCAGCGAAGCCAAGGCTCACAAGCTCGGAGAGGAACTATCGGCTGCCGGGGCCCACGCTATCGTACGCGAAGTAGTTTGAGAGGTAACCATGAAACTCGTTGATTGCAACTCGAACAGAACTGTACCGATCAACCTCGTTTCAAACCTGGGATGGCTTGCCGTTAGAACGGTCAACAACGGGAGTGTTTACTATACCGATGACGAGAAGTTCATAAAGCAGTTTGGGCTTGAAGACTGGAAAGATAGCAACGGTCTCGTAACATTCGCCATTGAATTGACCGACCGCGAGACGACAGAAATACTTCAAAGAATCCACGACATCCATGCCAGGATTCAGGATATTTTGAAAGAGCATAAAGATCTAAATGATCTTTTTCTTGTTAGTCAGCAGCAGCGAGCACGAGCCCAGAAAAAGGATCTTGAGGCCCATGTCTGACGACGAACTACGAGACGGTATCGAGGCCCATATGGAGTCGTGGCATGACTACATCGCTACGAGTCTAATGATGAGCGATCCTGATCGCTGGGCTACTGATCCCATAGCCTGTTTTCAGAAAGCTAAAACACAGCTAATCAATATCTGCGAAAAAGTCAGGCTGGCTTCTCAGGAATTAGGTAAAGCTGGGGCAGCAGAGCATACCCTGCAAGACCTGATTATCTTGACTCATAAGTCGGTCATGCTAGCCTGTTTGATCGAGATGGGGTGGGCTGAAGGGGGCGGTGATCCTTTTTCAAAGGATACCCTTATCTGCCCACTTAGATTCGGCAAGCCTCCAGTTGCAGAGGTGCGTTCCTGACAGAAATGGCGGAGCAAACGCTGGGTAGGCTTTCTTGGCAGAGAGGCCTAGAGGAACTAATTGATGCTTGATCCCCTAACGTGAGTGGAAGACTAGGATTTCGTTGCCAAATACCTCCAGAATTCTAGCTTCAGGGTAGCCTAACTCCTTCTACCTATGCTTACGCCGCTATGTTCAAGCGTCCCTCATTTGACACTACGGTTTTCCTGTGGTACATTATACCTGGACAGGAGAACTGATATGGCTATACCAGTCGCGAGCGTCATGAAACCTAACCACCGGGAGGAAGACCCCGGCAATAGCTGTATCGTTTGTGGAAAAGCAATCCCGGAACGATCCGGAACCAAATGGGTCGTCCTGGCTGATGGAAACGCAACCATCATGACTCCCGATGAAGCCAGGGGGAAATCGGATGCCGGGTATTACCCGGTTGGTTCTAGTTGTGCCCGAAGAGTTAAGGAACTCAAACCCTATCTGACCGATGGTTCGGATAATCTGTTACCAAAATGATGTCAGCCACCCCCATCACGTTCATTGGAGATGTCCATGGCAAGGTCGATGAGTACGTCGCCCTGGCCATACAACATGTCTGTACGCTCCAACTAGGCGATTTCGGGATAGGCTTCAAGGGTATCGAAGCCCCCGACCTAGGGGAAGAGCATCGGGCTTTCTACGGTAATCATGATAACCCGACGTTGGCCAAAACCAAACCGCTGTTCCTACCAAACGACTATGGGGTATGGCGAGAGGTTTTCTACGTCGCGGGCGGATACAGCATCGATAAACATCTGCGGGTCGAAGGGGTTAGCTGGTGGCCTGATGAGGAAATCTCCATTCGCGAGCTACAAAAAGCGATCGACCTGTACGCTGAACTGAAACCTCGCTACGTGGCTAGCCACGAATGTCCCGTGGTTGTTTTCGAGAGAGTCATCCAGCCAATCATCCGAGGTCGCCTTATCAGGAATCGGACCACGGCTGCTCTTCAGGCTATGTTCGATATTCATAAGCCTGAATGCTGGTTCTTTGCTCATCACCATCTCTCAATCCAAACCGTCATTGACGGTTGTAGGTTTAGAGGACTGGCTGAGTTAGAGATCGAGACAGAGCATGTCCAAACATCCAGCGGGGACGAATAATGGCAGGCATGTCTGTCCGATCCAGGCGTAGACTGAAACATGCCAAGAAAAGGGCCCAGGAACGCTATGGGGTTTCCCTTAGCAAACAGGATATGAAAGAAATTGCCGGGTGGATTAGGCACAATAAAGCCCGGCATATCCATACCAAATCACTCACGAAGGCTATCTGGGCGGTCGAGATCAGGGGAGAAGAGATTATAGTTTTATACGACAGGAAAAAGCGAATTGTCGTCACTGTCCTACCATCGGAGGTAGAAGAGCGATACAAGAAACCGGATGAAGAAGTGCCATCCACAGGGGGATTAGAATGAGAAAACTGACAATTACATCAGTTGCTTCAGCAACTGATGGCTCGGACAATCCTGCCATTCTCGGGAGGTTTATTACCCAGCAGATTCTCCGCCCGTTGGCAGAAGATACCGAGAATCGCGACTTTTTTGGCGTTTATCCGGATGGTCGCTGGATTATCATGGTCCCCGACCGATTTAATAACGCCATCACCAACTCTGTAACTCGTCTTCTGGTTGCTTATTCGAGTCTCCGCACAACCCTTGAAACGGTTGCAGACGACCATCATCTGCCAGATATCAGCGTGGGTGAGGACTGGCGAATTGACCTTGCATTGTTGGTCCTGCATAGCATGGCTACCCAGGAAGAGCCCGAACTGGGGCTCGGGCCGTTCACTGTGGAACAGATCGTACAGTATTGGGAGAACCTTCGTCAGGAAGTACGGATCGATATAACGATCCCCCGTGACGAAGAGAAAATCCATCTTTCCTACGGTTTGGCTCGCTTGATCGAAGGGGTGGATACGTTAGTCGATACTTGTGAAATGCCTGATGACAAGGTCGGCCTGAAATGTAAGGGAGCTATTCGAGAGAAGCCAGCCGATATTCCCGGTTATTACCGGCGGTTCGCTGTCGAAGACACAGAGGGCAATGACTGATGGGAATGTGGGGCCACGAAGCTTATGACGGCGACGGCCAAGCCGATTGGATACAGGACCTCGGTCAGTCAACCGGCTTCTTTGATGGAGTTATCCAGGCCCTGCGAGATGAGAACCCCTGGAACGCTAGAATGGCGGCATGGATTGTCGCAAGGATAGGACTTCGTTATGTCTGGAAAGGCCGGACCCGTGTCGAGGCGATTGACCTGGCGATTAAGCGGTTGGAAGCCCTGAAAGATGACGAAAATTTCCTGGCCCATTGGGATACTCCTGTATAGGCAGATCGCCGAGGCGTGATACGCCTCATAGATGCTGATCTTGAGCGTCTACAAGACCTAAAGCATGAAGAGCCAAGCATTAACAGGATGTTCGAAATAGCCGAGTGTATGTCGGGCCCCATTGCCGACTTTAGTCCGCCAATCTCCAAAGGATAAGGGGAGTACCAATGCCGAAAACCAAAAGCAAACCAAAACCGAGTGATATCCGTCTCGGGCAGATTACAATAGAATGGAGAAGCCATGACGTTATGGCTTACTTCGACGGCAACCGGGCCCGATGGGGCTGCGGCAAGACGGTTGACGAGGCCATCGGTGATCTCGTAAGAACGAATGCCAAGGCCATGGGCCTTTATGTGAAGGTCCCTCCGATGCCACGGTGGAAAAGAGCCGAAATCGATCGCAAAACCGAGGAACGGCTCAAAAGATTGAAGTCTGCATGAGCGAAGAGTTTCAACAAAATCCGTTACGGGCGGCAGAGCCGGGTGAAACCGGCGAACCGCCCCAGGGTATGGTTTCCCCACAACAAATGGGAATTCCCCTTAAACAGTGCCACGTTTGCGGACAAGTAAGACCAATTCACGATTTCAAGACCAAGAGAGCAGACGCCTCTCGAAATTACGGGCTTGCCCCTGGTTCAATGGGAGTTGTCTTCCGATATTGCCCCGATAGTCCTTTCTGTAAGAGCGTTGTTGAAAGATTTCCTCCCTGGCTTGGCGATATGTCTTGACAACCAGTGTTTTCTGAGGTATCTTAAGAGCAGGTGAGGCTATGAAACGACGCTCTTTCTTACAAGTTGCTCTTGGGGGTTCAAGCTTAGCGGCAGCCGAAAAGGCTGTGAACGCCTTAACGGCTGGCCCAAAAGTAGATCCATGTCGTGGGGTAAAGAAGAGGACCGTGGATGTACTAGGCGTTACTACTCATCTCGTTGCAGTGCCCGACCATTTGTTGTTATGGGATCTTCGTATCAGCCAAGATCCGAAAATCATATTACAAATCGACAATGGTAAAGTCCGTTCTACAGACGGTAAATTTCGACCCATACGACAAAAGGTTGCTTATCTTGATTACAAACACGACCAGTACGGTCGCCGAGCTATGCCCCCATTCTACTATCGCCGTTACAAGAAAGGGCCTGAATTTGAACATGCATTGGCAGAGTATAACAAGCTTTTAGCACGGTTTGATCTTCCTGAGCGACCTAGTCCCACTTCCTCTATTGCTACCATGGATCGCATTGCTCTTTGGATTGCTGAGGATTATGTTGTCTTTCTTACATTTAAGGATTACAATTTCTGTGAATCCTTGATTGTGAATCGTCCCGATCCGTGGGGGACAGCCGATGTTTGGGTCTTTTACAATTCCGGACATAAGTGCCTAGCCACTTTTGGGGTTGAAAAAACGGCTGAAGTCAAACTAGCTAAGGTATTACCCGGTTCTCAGCTTTGAGGGTACCCAATGATTACCGCAGCAGAAGCAAAAAAGCAAACCGAAGCCGTAATCTCGGACCGGTTAATCGGTCCATACCTGAAAGAGATTGAAAAGGACATTAAAGCGGCGATAGAACAAGGTAAGCTATCATGTCGCTTACATTTCGTCGCACTAGCGGGGATTCCCCTTACAGAAGAGGTTCGTCTGGCTGTTCTGGGGACATTGGAATTACTAGGATACCAAACAAAGTTTCACCTCGGCTGCGGCGACGATCCCCGTGAGGGAGCCTGGACAGAGATTTTGTGGTAATGGGTAGCAAAAAGAACAAGAAAATCAAGTTCAACAATTTCCTGGCCGGTCTTTCGAAGAGGCTCGGTTTACCGGCCAAGGATCGTGAGCCTGGTCGCAGGATGAATAAGGATCTTGTTTCAGGGAATAGTCTACGCCGTAAACCGCGTGGTCAACGTTAACCGACTGAATTGGAGAAATCGATGAAAGTAGTACAAGAAGATGGTAAGGTGTATCTCAATCTGTCGTGGACTGCCCTGGGTTTTGTCCTTTTGGTAGTCCTAGTGGGCGTAGTAAGTCTTGGTATGTGGGGCCTCCCTAAGTATGGCGTCTACCAGAAACGCCTGAATGGTACTGCCAAGCTTGCCGAGGCTGAGCAGGACCGCCAGATTCGTATTCAAGAGGCCAAGGCCAAGCTGGAAGCCGCCGCGATGGAGGCTGAATCCGAGGTTACGAGAGCGAAGGGCGTGGCCGAGGCAAATAAGATTATCGGTGAATCCTTGAAAGAAAACGAAGAGTATCTTCGTTGGCGATTCATTACTATGCTCGAAGAAAGCGGCCAGTTCGGAACCCAGATCATCTACATCCCGACCGAAGGCTGTATGCCGGTCCTAGAAGCGAACCGGTTCGATGAGAATGCCCGAACGGGAGCCATGAAGGCAGTACCGAAAGAAGCTACTTCGGCCAATGCGGTCACGCCGAAGTAACCTTGCCTCGCCGGTAGGGTATGGAGGGCATAACTAGGCGACTTCTTTTTGAGGTCGCCTAGTTTCTATTTGACACTCGAACGAAAATGTGGTATATTAGAGCAAAGCCAGTTCCTCCAATACTTTGGGAGACCTACTGTGGCGAAAACTTTCGAGCCTTGGTTTGAAATTGACCGCGAAGGTTGGCAGAAACTCAACGCTCGTCGTGTTAAAGGGAGGCTCATTCTCGAACTGGTCCAAAATGCATTGGACGAGTCGGGGACTACAAAGGTCGATATCCAACTTAAGCATAAGTTGGGCGTCGGCCATCTGAAGGTTACCGATGACAACCCCAGTGGCTTCCAAGACCTAAGTGAAGCCTGGCGACTATTCGCCCCCTCCAAGAAACGAACCGATCCCACAAAACGCGGCTTTATGAACGTCGGAGAAAAGCAGGTCCTCTCGATCTGTACGACTGCTTCGATCGCTTCGACGACAGGGACTGTCCTGTTTACGAAGCAGGGTCGCCGACAAACCAGACAACGGACCGAAACCGGCTCCTGCTTCGAAGGGGCTATCCGGATGACCAAGGACGAGTACGAGCAAGCCTTAAAGGTGATTCGTACCCTTATCGTCCCTCCGGGCCTCATCGTCGTTTTGAACGACGAAGAACTGCCGACCAGAATCCCCATCGTAACTTTCGAAGCTACCCTGCCGACGCAGATCGCTGATTCCGAAGGTATTATGCGATCTTCGCGTCGTTCGACCGAGGTCCGAGTTTATCAACCCCTACCTGGAGAAGACCCAGGCCTCTACGAGATGGGTCTCCCAGTCGTAGAGACCTTCGACAAGTACCATGTCGATATCCAACAAAAGGTACCCCTCAACTCTGACCGTGACAATGTGACGCCGGGCTATCTCAAGAAAGTCCGAGTTGCAGTGCTCAACAATACGCATCACCTGCTCATGGACGAGGAAGCGACCGACAACTGGGTCCGGGCCGCTGCCGAAGATCAAGACTGTACCCCCGAAGCGATCACGACCGTGGTTAGTAAACGCTTCGGTGATGGAGCGGTAATCTTTGACCCCTCGGACCAAGAGGCGAACAAGATCGCTGCGTCCGAAGGACGCCATGTGATTGGTGGTCGAGCCTGCTCAAAAGGCGAATTTGCCAATATCAAGAAAGCTGGAGCCGCCCTGCCCGCAGGTCAAGTGACTCCGAGCAATCCCATTGATGGGATCGAGCCTTTGAATGAAGTCGAGTGGACCGCCGGGATCGAGCAAGTAGTTAGCTATACCAAGGCTCTTGCCAGAAAGTTGCTCGGCTTCGAGATCGAGGTAGTGGTCCATAATAACCCTAAGATCATGCGTGATGGAGCGTACGGCCAACGACGGCTCAGCTTCAATGTGGCTCATCTTGGTAAGCAGTGGTTTGAGAAGGGAATTACTCCGGAAGTCGATGAGTTGGTTATTCATGAACTGGCCCACGAATACGCGAGCGACCACCTGAGCCGTAGCTACAACGATGCCTGCTGTCGTCTGGCAGCCAAGATCAAGCGTTTGGCCTTGGATAAGCCTGAGTTCTTTGCCCCTTTTGAAGCAGCCCAGTTAACGGTAGGGTGATATGCTAGAAGGGCTAAAACGTGGCTGGCGAGAGTTCTGGAACCCGTCCTTGCGTTGTAAAAGGGAAGGTCACGAACTTGAACTGGTTACTGTGAAGGCATACAGGTGGCCTGCCAATTTTACTAGCCATGTCGCCGATAACGTGAAGTATCATGCCAAACGCTGCAAGTGTTGTGGGATGTTTTTGCCTCCCTCCACCTGGAAGCAGAAGGACTATGATGGCCTTAGTGATCTCAAAATGCCTTCAGAAGATTGGGACCTGCTAAAGCAGGTTGGAGTTTTTGTTACGAACCCGCATGTGAAAAATGGCCCAGGCCTGTTTATCAAGGATAAAGAAGATGGCCAAGAAGAGTAACGGACCTTTTGAACTGACCGGACTCATAAAAGACCCAAGGGTGCATGGATATAGCTGGAGAGCTATCTTCAAGCTACGGAAGATTCTGCGTGATCTTCCTCCGCTCTCTGCATGCAGTCCGGTTCCATACGCAGTAACCGGACAACCCGCTGTTACGTGGGAAGGCCATACCCTGCTGCTGTCTGATCCCGACATGATGATCGTAGATGACGATGGCCTGATCTGGTACGCAGGTGATATGACCGAACAATGCCAGTACGGCCTGAGTTGGGGGCCAAACAAACGAGAGTACGCCCCTGAGGGAATTGTATTGTTTGGCCAGGGGCCTTCCAGCCAAAAACATCTCATTATTTCCAATGCCGATTTAGGGTACCACCGCGACATGCTGATGCGTCCAGCAACTGATGGAGTTTTCTTCTTAAATGACTGTTCGGAGGTGCTTGTCCTGTCTATTTCTTTGCTTTGCTTGGCTCGCCTAAGGAACAATGGCAAGCCCAACCCTATAGATGCGGCTAACGAACTTCGTACTGGCAAATGGGAGATCTTGGCTTATCGTCCAGACGATTTTATGAGTCCCATTCCTAAAGAACTGTGTGGGCTCAGTAGCTACAAGAAAACTTTCAAGACGAGACTCGCGAAGTATACGGCCGAAGGGTGGACAATGTTCCGCGATGATGAGACCCGACGCAGGTACATGCATCGCCCGGCGATGCTTCTGATGAAGCCTGGAAAGGGTAATAAGTATCCGCATCATGTCCTATTCGGCCAGGATGAAGAATCGTACTTTGCATGTGCTCTACCTACCAAGAAATCGACAACGATCGCTCAAGCCCTGAAAGAACTTTGTCCGAAGGAAGCCCGAGGGAAGTTTGTACGTCGTCAAGGGGAATGGTTTGAGGTTCCCATTCCGATGGATAAGGTACCTAGTCCTGAACAATGCGTCGTAGACATGCCGCGTTTTGATCTTAATCCTCGTGTCTCCGTGTCACCGGAGCCCTCTGTCTTTCTTGGACCATATTCCTCTAGTGGTAATCGGCATATACTGACTGGAGAAAAAATTCGTATAGGCAAGGACGGATGCGTTTACGCATTCAAAACTAACTTAGAGCATCCACAGCACAAGGACTTGTTGTGGGTCAATCAACCCGACGATGTTATGGGATGGTGGGTGAAGTACGTCAAAAATACGGCTATAGAATCATTCAGCCAAGATGGAGTAGATTAGGATGACCCAGCAAGTAAGTTGCCTGCTCCCAGCGTCCGAGGCAAAATCGGGATTGACCTTTCCGAAGGACTTTGTCGAAGTCCCAGGCGTAGGTGATCTATTGGTGGGCAAAGGCAAAGATGGTACGATACGATTCTTTCGTGTTGCGAATCGGATACATACTTATCCGAATATTCCACCACCCCCAGATCAGGACCCCAATACGCCCCCAACTCCAATGCCCGGTCTTGGGCATATAGCTCTTCAGCTTGTTACTCCAGGGACCTATAGCGAGTGGGTACGCAAAAATGGGTTAGTCCCTATGCCTCCTGTCACCGGGGGAGTATAATAAGACAGACAGGAGATCAATCATGTCAGAACAGGCTAATGTCCTCACCGTGAAGCTTTATGTCCCAATTGAGACATTCGGAAACCTACAAGTCGATTGCTTTCAACGAGACGAGAGAGAACTGGATACTCTCGCCACAGGAGAACCCCTCTTCTACCTGGGCGAAAATTATAAGGTAATAGGGGCATCAAGAATAGAAAATGTATACCACATCGTCATCTATGCTCGCCTGGCTCACCGACCAGGTATCAGCGATGACGCTCCCATCCTGAAAGGACATCCCCTCGGAGAACCTGGGGAAACTTCGACTACAGTCGATAAGGATCTTGATATTTCCGATGGTCCTCGGCATGAACTCCTGATGTCTGAAAAACAGCTAATGCAACGACATAGGTCGTTAATGGATGCTTTCCGATGTCGTAATCTGCTTCACGACATCGGCTTGGCCGCGAATAGTGGTGGGGTAGTGGAGTTCACGGCATTGGTACGCCACGCGGAAGCCTGGAATGCTCCTAATGGTGAAAAGCATGCCTTTGGTCTTAAAGTGGGCGACCCGGAGTCTGAAGACGTGGACGAGAATGCTACGGCAGTCCTAAATGCCTTGTGTAAGCATTTGGAGCTTTCGAGGCGTAGATTTATGGCAGATGCCGGAGTACCCGATACCCAACCTGTACCAGAAGCGAGTCCGCCACCGATAGAATCTATGACATAGGATTTGACAAACGAACGAATATCAGGTACACTCTAAAAGAGTGACAGGAGACGAGGATCATGGGACATTCTACAGATCGAGAGTTTTTTGCCCCAAAGTATTGCCCCGCCTGTAACGATCATTGGCGGGGCAAAGTGACCGAGATTCAAGGTTACTATATAGACCCTAATCATACCAATCAGAAGACGCCTGCTACCATAGGTAGTGATGGCAAGATTACTTACTCTGTTCTCTGTAAAGGTGATAGCCCCGTCCCCTACATTACTTGCCTTCACTGCGGTGCTAGCGTTGGCTCAATCGAATGTGACGGCATTACGGTCGTAAAGACCGATCATTTCGATGGTCAGTCCAAGCAGTTTCCGAACGTAGACGGTCCATGGGGCCGTGATAACTGGAGCCAGCTTGCCCTGTACATACCCGATACTTGTCCTCATTGCCGAACAGAGTACATGTCCAAGACTGTAGCAGACCACCCATGCGTCGTTGCCCTAGCCTTTACAAAGGCTATACCTCATTACCAAGAGTGGCCAGTCTTGCTGCAAAAGAGGACCACTACCTTGGCGAATGGTTCTGAGGTAACTCGGGGTTACCATCCTGTCAAGTTGGACTTACCCAACGGCTACAAAACTGAACCGCATAGCGGTTGCTATTGGTGGGAAATCCGAGCCTTCCGCTGTACAATCTGCAATCAAGAGATCAGGCTGACTGATGGCCTATTGGCCATCAAGGTTCCTCCTAAGCCCGCAATCCCCGCAATGCCCGCCATTCCCACGTCGAGGCAACCGTTCTACTTTGTTCCCGAGAAATGCGAAGGCTGCGGGGCTAAGTTGTGGAACAAATTGTACGCGGTCCACGTGAAATATACCAGAGGTCGCAAGGGTGGTAAGACTCACAAGGACCATACGGCCGTATGCGGCCATACAGACAAGACCGGTCAGGTCTTCTACGCTCCACCTAGCGGTTACGAGTGGCAGCCGGATACGGCGATTCCGGTCTCCTGCCAGGCTTGTAAGATTGAACTGAAAAACCGAGGGCTGAAGATTATCCAGTCCCAGCCGATTGCCCTGAAGGAACTATTGCGGCAACGTCGCATTACCCAAGCCGAGAGGGATTGTCAAGATGTCACTCTCCAACTTCCGAGTCGCCAGTTCTCTAAGGGTTGCGTAGCATTCTTTCATGAAGCTACCGGCGATCTTTGCTTCAATCAGCGATTAGCTATTGAGGATATCCCCGACTTCCAAAAGTGGCTCACGGCGGTTGTTGAGGGTACTGGTGAGTATCCGACTCAAAGTGGATCAACCACAGAAAAGCTATAATGCCCGACAAACCAGCCCAACTCGATTTGCGTGGACGCCTGGCCGATGTCGTATCAGCCAAGGAACATCTTTCCACTCAACGCAAACTATTCGATGAGTCGGCGACTCGATTAGAGGAAAGTAAGGCTAAACTCCTAGCTGAGATTATAAAGGCCGAAGGCCTGCTTTGTCATGCTGATTGGCAGTTTAGCTGCAATGATGGCCGTCTTCCATTCCTAACTGCCACCAAAGACTGGCATGACTTCCCCGGTCTTTGTGAGTTGTTGAGTCCTGATTATCACGAGCAGTACGGCCTATGGGATGAACCGGGTGGGGAAGATCCAAAATACGGTCATATCGTCCTTAGATTCGATGATGGAGAAATCACTCTCCAATTCAAGGACTTCGAGACGTTAGGGCAATTCGTCGAAGAATACCAGATCACGGTCACCGTTGATGACCTGATCGCAGAATGTAATCGACTTGCCCAAGCCGTTGATCGGTTAACGAAACTACAAACGACTCTTGAGTCGTTAGGGGTTGTCAAGCAAAAGGGAGGCCCATGCGACGAATCCTAGCCTGGCTTTGGTATAACCATCCCGTGAGCCAGATTGGTGTGTTGGAATTCCTTCGGATCAAACTTCGTAATGGGATTCTGAGTACGCTAGAGATAGCGATCTTGGCTGCCGTAATCGTCGGGCTTATTTGTATTATCGCTTCGCTCCTGGGCGACAATATACATTGGAAAGCTACCCTGCTCATAGTTGGTTTTTGGGTTATCGCAGGGGGTATGTTGAATGGCTTCGCAACTTATCCCGAGTTAGTACTCGGCAAACATCTTTGTATCCTTGGATGGCTTCAAAACACATGGCAGGCTCGAATGAAGGATTTCGAGGAACGTAATTCAACCTACAATTCCGGCTGATTTTTCTGGCTTCTTTTCCATACTTGTGGTAAACTATAGATGCGGCCGGAGTGTTTAAGATGCTCGATCCGGATGCGGAGATTACTCATGCGATACAGCCAAAGCATTTTATTCTCTGTATCCCCATCTCGCTTGCGGAAGCATTCAATGGCCTCATTGATGCCGGGCTAGCGATGGTAGAGAATAATGGGAGTGGACTCCCGGACTGGACTGAGTCAGAGCAAAAAGTTTACCACTACTTACGCGATCGTGAATGGGGTCGCTTCGGTATGGATGAAGAAGAATAACTTACCATGAACCTGCCGAGCAAGAAAACCTGGGAGATCGTCGGCTGGGTTACATTAGCTTTGGGATTGATCCTCCTGTTTGTTGCCGAGGGAACATCCGGTCTTTGGTTCTATAGTGCAGGCGACAACCCCACAACCCCGAACCTCTGGACCTACAGAATCTTGTGGTGGGTATCCTGGGAGGCCTGGTGGAGGCCTCTCTTACTTCTAGTGGTCGTCTCCGGATACATTCTTGCTCGTTTCGCCGGGAGAAAATAGTGGCCAAACAAGCCGAACAAATCTGCCGTGACGAGAATTCGCCTCGATACAAACGCTTCTTGAAGCGTCAGATGACCAGACTCCGGCGACGTTTGAGCAAGAGAAAGCTGGAGAGCGATCCCAGTCGAATCGGCTACAGAGGGTATAGCACATGAGCGACTATGAACCGAAGTTCAAAGATGTGAATACGGCTTTTATGCTCGCGTATGGAGCCACAGTTCTCGCCATCTTCCCACTAACCTGGGCTTTGTTGACTGGTGGATTCGGGGCAGTAGGGAATGGCCCGCTACTTCCTCTCGCTCTCGCTTTCTGCTGGCTGACGGTTTTAACCGTCAACCTCAAAACCATAGCCATTAGCAATGGCTGGGTTCCACCAGGGTTCTGGAACAACAGTGGTCCAGTGGATTTCGACCTATTCGTCCACGCATGGTTTGAAAAACAATGTACGAGCTATATCTATAAGGATGATCACTACAAGAAGAAAAACCTCGATCACTGGTTTTGGTTCAAGATATGCTCAAAGATCGAATATGCCCTCAGGCGAAAGCCGGTGAGCCCCCTCCGAGTATTCAAAATCCGGGACCTTAAAATCCCCTCGATAGGGGTAGGAGTTAGTTCTGATGGCTGAAGAAAAACAATACGGTTGGTATTCTGCTAAGGCGGCTGAGATATATGGAACGATTTTCTACTTCACCCCGGAGGGGAAAGAGGTTGAAGTCACCGGTGTCGGTCCAAAAGACTACCATAAGAGATACCTTTGGGATGACGTAACTTGCGTTGGCGAGGTAGCTCGTTACTCTCGACCAGGAAAAAAAGGCTCTGACGAATCTATCCGGAAGCGTTGACGGAGCCTTATTCCTGATGTATAATTAGTGTTGATGGGTCGCCGAAAAAACACAACTCGCTCCCCTCGTACCCAACCGCGTCGGCAGCGGCAATATATGTATCATGTCACCGAACGACAATGGCCCGAAGAAATAGAGTTAAAACCAATGCGTACTTCCGACATCCCTGGCTGCGGCCGGGATGAGGAAGAACCGGATACGGCTCGTATCTGCGTAGCTCCGACCATTGCCGGGTGTTTCACAGCTATCTGCCAGAATCTCTGCCACTGTGGCGATACATACTACATCTATCGGACAAGAAAGAAGTTCCTGGGTTGCAAAGCCCGCCAAGTCATAGATGCCCATATTACCGGTGAACGTTGGCTCCTATGGCCTGCAACATTCGTTCGAGTAGGTGAGGTAGGTCCGAGCTACTTCGCAGAACTAGGCGACGCAATCGACGCAGATAAAAAGGTTCCCTACGTGACGGCCGGAAATCCGGACCACCTAGGGGCCCAAGAAAGGGTGCATGACCATATTCAAAGGGTTATGGCCCCCATTATCGAAGAAATAGAAACCGCCGAAGTCTAAAATGGTGAAATCCTGTCTGAACGTTTGACACGAAGACGTTTGTAGGGTAGAGTATAACAGAACAGGAGAGCCGATTATGAGCTTGGGTATCGACTTAGCAGCTTTGAAACGTCAGACAATCCTTGGTATCCGCTCAGGTAAAGTGGCCTTGTCTGCCCGCCTGGATGAAGAAGCAAAGAGAAAACTCGAAAAGGAAGAAGAAGCTCGGAAAAGGGCCGAGGTTATCCTGAATGACTTGCCGGTCAATTGCAAAAGTGCTGCCGAAAAAGGCCTTGATAAGGCCTTTGTGCTTCGTTTGGAATACGGTTTCGATTATCACCACCCACCAGGGGTGGATTCTCGGGTCCTAAGGCCAGAATGGCTCCGTGGAGCCGCAGCAATCGTTTATGCGACTTGTGACGAAATGGGGCTGCACCCCGTCATACGCTGGGGACATGATGGTCAAGGCGTGAAAGATTGGTTCGACCTTCTCGTTGACATCTCCCAAGTAGACAAAAGGGATTCTCCGCCAGACATAAACCAAGAGCCTGGAGGATGATTAATCAATGTATCGTTTTTTCGTAACCCGCGACAAAGCTGGCCCGGACGCCAGTAAGTACCAACTATTTGTGGGGCTTGAGCCCCCAGTTTTTGACCCCGCCAAGGGAGTCTTTATGGGGAAACAGTCTGTCGAGGTTAAAGTCGAATCTCTGGGCGTTTTTCCGACAGACGTATTGCCTATGGTGATGCTCGGCCCTGGGGATGTCGGCGAACTCAGGCCCGAGGTTATCAACATCGCTTCGGCCAGTACAGGGGCTGTGATCCCCGTTCCCGAGAGAACGAATGAGCCTCAAGAATAAGGTGGAGAAAATACCCGGCGACGAAGGTTTCACCAAAGCCGGTGAAGAGTTTCATAAGGTCGCTGTTCAACTACTGGAAAAGGGATTAGAAGAGGATGAAATCCTCCAAATCCTAACGGACCTGTACTGGGCTGCGGCCAGCGAATATGGAGCGTAAGCTGTGCCAGTCAACCGGTTTGAGTTTCTGAACTTTAACGCCATTGTCGATGCTCTCTGGGCCAACCGAGAACGCATCAATGACGGGGAAGGCGACTTCGATTATCCAGACTACGGGGGTATACCCCGCAGGTTGTACGACAAGCTGACTCCAGACTTCGTGGATGCGGTTCAAATGATTGCTGGGCCTTATGAACATGAGGCCTGGAAAAGTCGCAAGACCTTGTTCAAGTGGCTAAAGGAATACTTGATGGGTGAAATCCCCGACAAATTCTTTCCCGAAGCCAAGTCGGCTAGCTCGCCGAAAGCAAAGACAAAACGCAGGAGAAAATAGCCGATGCCTGAAGACTCTCATACCGGAATCAAGGTCAAGATCATCGGCATCATCAAATCCGATGGCGATTCAATCGCCATGGCCTCCGGGACAGGCAAACTTAAAGGCTACCTCTATTTCTTTAATGTGGCCCTGGGAAGTATTGAATGGATAGTTAGGGCTGATCCCAAGATTTCCAAAGCGGGAGATGTGGCTTTTATTGAAGAGTGGTTCATGACCATCCCCGCAAAAGGCCT
>Ga0180437_10001973_pt1 | contig 34035 bp, 8 predicted proteins | sample SS_ome_4_FD_132410 | JGI IMG/M metagenome (GOLD analysis project Ga0180437, IMG submission 132410) | Hypersaline lake sediment archaeal communities from the Salton Sea, California, USA - SS_3_D_1 metaG | ecosystem: Environmental > Aquatic > Non-marine Saline and Alkaline > Hypersaline > Sediment... | reverse complement strand
TACCCATGCACCAGAAGGCCACGCCCGTAAGGGCGTGGATGAATGGCCTTCGGTGCAGGGTTCCGCTTGACGGAAAGACTGAAACTGTGGATGCCATGGGCGTTAGCCCATGGAGCTTCACTTTTTTAGCCTTCCTCAATAACAATTCTGTTTATGACGCACGTGTAATCCGACTTTTTAGAATTTTGATTAACCTGCGTGAAAAGCGTGCACTTTCTTGGCATTTGATAAATCTTTATGGTACACTATTAATGAGGTGGGGTACAAATTGTTCTAGCGGAAGTGTGTTATGAAGCTGAATATACTGAATATATTGGCAAATGCGGTTGTTATAATATCAATTATATTAGCATCGTTTTTTGGTGTTACGATGCTGGATAAATTGATTGATTTTTTGATTTTTCTGACCTTTGGCGGCATTTTCATACTTTTCATAAAGTCTATCCTAAACGCTCTAGAAAAAAATTATGCTCTTTTGATGATTTTTTTCATCCTGACTACCCTTACGTTTTCTTCGATTCCGGAGTTGGGGAATATACTTATGCCCTTTGTTGACAGTGAACTCATAACCTTGGATTATGACCTGTCTTCTCCGGGGCTTGCCAGAAACGGTCAGATAGAGATAGATGACGCCTCCGGGCAGTATATTATTGAACGGATTGAGGAAGGCAGAAGAAACAGGTATCGGATCCGTTTCCCCAAGGAAATAAACACGATCGGGCTTTTTTATACCTCGTATGAAGGATGTTCCGGAAAGGTAAAACCTGTAATTTGGACGGAAGGACAGGATTTTGATATTAAAGGCGATTACATCGAGTCGCGGCACAACCTGAACGAAGATGTCAATAATGGCAAAGGCAGATACATTATCCAGTACAATAGAAGAATAACGTTCTCCAAGATCCTCAGGCATTCGAGCAGATATTTATCAGAATATCTGCGTTAGAAGGGTTTATTTAAGTTTTCTCCAGCCATGGAGTTTCAAAAGCGATAAGACTTAAACGTTGAATTTTATCCGGATTATATCCCCATCCTGAACGATATGATCTTTGCCCTCAAGGCGCAAATGCCCGGCATTTTTAACCTCTCGTTCACTACCGTAAGTTTTTAGATCCCCATATGTAAACACTTCCGCTTTTATAAAACCCCTTTCCATATCTGAATGGATTTTACCCGCAGCGGCGGCTGCGGGCGTTCCCCTCGGTACAGTCCAGGCATGGACCTCGTTTTCACCGACCGTAAAAAAAGAAATAAGGTCAAGCGTTTCATATGCTTTTCTTATGAATGAGTTCAAAGAAAGCTCCTTGATCCCGAGTTCCTCCAGGAACACCTTTCTGTCTTTTTCATCAAGACGACGGATTTCCATCTCGATATTGGCGCAGATGGCCATCGCACCTGGCAGTTTCTCCACAAGCCCGGTAGTCTCGCTAGAGCCTATCGCATCATCAGATATATTAAGCAGAATAAAGTAGGGTTTAAGCGTTAAGAATTGGAAAGACCGGACAACCTTTTCTTCCTGATCGCTTAACTCAGCTTCGGAAGCGGCTCTTTCGTCTTCCAGCTTTTTCATGATCTTCTCAAGCGCGAGAAGCTCAAGTTTTTCTTCCTGGCTGCCGGCGCCTTTCCCGGTTGCTTTCTTAAGCTTTTCAAGCCTTTTCTCGGCAATAGACATGTCTGAGAGGATAAGTCCCGTCTTGATCTCGCCGAAATCCCGCAAAGGGTCGTTAGCGCCGAGGGGATGGGGAACTTCCGGATTGTTAAAAGCGCGTATAACAAAGACCAAGGCATCGACTTCACGGGCGGCAGCCACTATTTTAGCGTCCGAAGAATTATTTATACTGCCGGGGATATCCACAAATTCGATATCCGCATATACCGTTTTTTTGGGATTATAGATTTCAGCTAAATAGTCGAGTCGTTCATCAGGCACTTTAACCATGGAGATATGCGCCTCGATTTTGCCGAAAGTACCGACTTCTTTGTCGGAACCGGTCAAGGCGTTAAAGACGGTAGTTTTTCCGGATTGTTCCAGTCCTATTATGGCCAGCTTCAACATGGTTTCCTTAATGAGGGGACATTTACCACAGGTTTATTTTGAGTCTAAAACAAATTCATCTAAATAATATCACGAAAAATTTTCAGCTGCAATACTAGTTTGCAAATAAATAGAGATATATATTAATGCCGATATGCTTACACCACTGATAAAAATAAAAGTGGAGTAAAATAGCAAAAAAAAGCACAAAATCCATAAAAAAACCCAAAAAATATGCATAAAAGCTGAGAAAATACACATATTTTACCAAATTTTATAAAAAACAAAGGTATTTATCCGTGATTTTAGCCAAGATCTGGTATTAAATAAGAAGCGGTTAGTACTAAAAGCATCGCTGGAAGCAAAGATATGAAGAAGCAGCACAATGCGAAATAAATATTTCTCAAAGTCAGATTTGACTTTTCACCTATCGTTATGTATATTAATAAAGCGGTCAAAAGTTAGTTTGAGGGTTTATTTTTATAAAACCAAGTTTTTATTATTTACCCATGCACCAGAAGGCCACGCCCGTAAGGGCGTGGATGAATGGCCTTCGGTGCAGGGTTCCGCTTGACGGAACCTTGAAACCGTGGATGCCATGGGCGGTAGCCCATGGAGCTTCACAATAAGGGAGATATGATATGAGTAAAATAAAAGAAAATGCGAAATTTTTCAAGATATATCCTGAAGATGAAAGCGTTCAGTCCGGGCTTAATATATTTAATGCGCTCAAGGAAAAGAAAACGCTTTCCCTAAGCGGGTTAGGAGAAAGGTCCGGGATGTCTTTAGACTCTGTAACGGGGTATGTAACATCTTATGTTGAGAAAGGTGTTTTAAAAAGAACCGGGGCGCCAGATGAAGGACTTATTGAGTTTAATGCTTCCGGTAAAAAGGTGCTCGGAATAGGGTTTACTGATGACGCATGCAATTTAACCGTTATGAATCTTGCCGGGAACATTATAGCTAAGGAGAAAATCGCCGTTAAACCCTTTTCGGAGCTTAAAGGCACAAATAAAGAGATGAAAGAGATGATAGAGAAAATATCCAAGGGAACGAATCTGCGCGCAGAAGAATTGTATTTCGCGGGAGTTGCCGTTCCGGAGAGGGTAAAAGAGGAGAATATCAATATTCTTGCAGGAGGAATAAGCCGTCTTTTCGGCTGCGGCGTGTTTATGGCAAAAGAGGCAACGGCAGCGGGATATGGCGAAAAAGATTTCGGCAAAAAAACTCTAGGCAAAGATATTTTATACATGTATTCAGACATAGGGATCGGTACGGTAGTTAAAGGCGAGATGATATTTGAAGCGGAAGGTGAAACCGAAGAAAAAGGAAAAAAATACCTGCACCCCTGGAATCAATTCAGTATAGCTCAAACGGCAAAAAGTCTCGTAGACAAAGGCCTCGGCACTGATATAGTAGAGGCAGTAGGCGGTAATGTAAATAAAATAACCTTGGATATCGTGCTGGATGCGGCAGCGAAGAAGGATAAACTGGCTGAAGAGCTGGTAAAAAGATCAGCCCTTGCGTTAGGTGTAAGGGTCTCATATTTAGCGAATATGTTTAACACGGAGGTAATAGTCCTGGGAGGTGGCACAGAGAAGAAAGAGGGAATGTTCATTGATTTCGTAAAAGAAAGCACAAGAAAATTTTTACTTAAGGACTTAGCAGATAAAGTGGATATCATCCCCGCTGAAATGGGGAAAGATGTATCTTCGATCGGGGCGGCGTCACTGTGCCGTCGAGAATTATTTATGGAGGTTTAGCTATGGAAAGAAGCGAAAGAACAGAAAGAAAATGCTCGATGTGCGGAAAACCGTTTATCCCCAACAAGTACAGGCCCAACCAGGAGGTGTGTTCATCCCTTGAGTGCCAGTACCAGAGGCAGCTTTCAAACATGAAGCGCTGGAGGGAGTCCAACCCGAATTACTTCAAATACAAGGAATCGCAGGACAAGTCCTGGAAACAGGCCTGCCGGGAAAGGTCTCTCGACTGGAGAAGGAAACATACCGAGTATCTCCAGCTTTACCGGGAAGCTAACAAGGAGCGGCATCGCGAGTACATGAGGGACTATATGCGTAAATATCGCCAGAAAAAACGCAAGCAGGAAAAGAGTGAAAAACAGGGCTAAAAAGACACCTCATCGGGCAGGGTTCTTTTATAACCGGCAGTTTTAGGAAAATATTATTTTTTTGCAATTAATCTAAAGAGGAAAAGGTGAATATTCTTCGAAAGCGTAAATATACGAAAAGAATTTTCATAGTATTTTTTACTGCGTTTGTTCTTTTCTGGAAAACCCTGGCCATAGGTGAAACGGCTTCTCCTGAAGGCGAACAGATTGCCGCTAGTAGCGAGAAAGTCGATGACGAAGCAGTAAGAAAAAAAGCAGAAAAGATCGCATGGTACCTGCAGAGAGCGGAGAAGCGTCTTGATGAGAACTGGTTCAGCCGCGCGAGATGGTACGCAAAAAAAGCGCTTTTAGTAGATGAAAACAATAAAGAGACTCAAGGCTTACTGGTAAAAATAGATGAGGCAGAAAAAGCTTACAATGACGAAAAAGAAGCGCTTGCACTCAAGGAAAAAGAAGATCGGGAAAAAGCGAAGGAATTAAAGAAGGAAGAGGAGCGTACCGGCAAAATAAACCGTTATCTTAGCCGTGCGGAAGCATATTTGGCAAAGAATAAATTCACCAGCGCCAGGCGGTATGCAAAATCGGCTCTTAAGGTTGAGGAGGATAATCAGGCCGCTCAGGATATGCTTGAGAGAATAGACCAGGCGGAAGGGGTATACCAGGAAGAAAAGGGCACCCAGAAGGCTGTAAAGACCCAAGAAGAACCGACAGAGGTGCAGAAAAGTGCCGATAAGGCTGTTAAGGACAAAGCGAGAGACGACGCCAAATGGAGCCGTCTTGAGAAAAAGATCGATAGGTACATCGAAAGGTCCCGCCAGTATCTTACCGAAAAAGACTATCATAACGCGGAAAGGTTCGCTTATTTAGCAAAGAAACTTGATCCGACAAACAGCAAAGTCGCCGTTTTAATCACAGAAATAACCAAAGAGGAGATGTTCGGCGCCCGCGAGGAGAGGGAAGAAGCAAGAGAAGAAAGGATAGAAGAGACTCTTGAGGAAGCCCCGGAAGGCGACCCCTTCGATGACTTCAACGAAAAAAAGAGCTGGTTTGAGTATGTAACGGATTCTTTTAAGAAGAAGACATATAATCTGGGATACGTCCCGGAGGAGAGCACATATATCATTGATGACTGCGTAAGGATCGCCTTGGAAAGAAGCCAGAGAAAGATCGTATCCGACCGCCAGGTGAAACTCGCAGAAATGAGGGTGTGGGAAGCGCGCAGGGACCTCTTGCCGGAAGTCACCGTAAGACTGGAGCAGACTTTCGGAAAGATAGGCCAGGCGACGGGAACGCGGCATTACCAGGGTGAGAAACACAAAGTCGAGATGAAACAGACCCTCTTTGACGGTATGGAATCGTGGGCAGACGTGGAACAGGCACAAGCGAATCTGGAGATCGTAAAGCTTGAAAGGGAGAAAATAAAGAACGAGATAGTCGCGGAGACGAAAACTGCGTATTATAATCTTGATAAAGCCCTTAAAGCCCTCGATATCCAGAAGCGCCTCAAAGATGATGTAAACAGCTTATATGATATTATAGAAAAGTCCTACCAGCAGGAACTCGTCTCACGGGTGGAATACCTCAAGGTCAAAGGGCAGAATCTGCAGGCTGATTTTCAGTATATCTCAGCTGGAGAGGATATAAGCCTGGCGGAGATGATTCTTTTCCAGGCCATGAACATGGAGCCTGACCAGCCGCTTAAAATAAAACCGGTAAAAAGAGTGGGCGAACCTGTCCCGGTGGGACTTGAGAACTGTTACCGTTTGGCCGAAGCAAACAGGCCTGACTTTAAAGCCAAAGAAAAGACGATCGAATATTACTATTTCGACAGGAAGATGATGAGGGCAAGAGGCTGGCCTAAAATAACTTTTCACGGTTCTTTCGGCGAGTCTGTGGAAAACTTCCAGCCTACCACCACTCCTGGAGCGAGCCGCGACTTTGAACCGGAATGGTTCGCCGGAGTGAAAGGGACTTTCCCCGCCTGGGGAAACACTGTTGAGTATAATTATGTGACGGAGAAATGGGCCCCCGGTTATTCCGACTTCCAGGGTTATTTGGGATTCGGCTCGGAGACACATACCAGCTATTTGAATGTAAAAGTCCTGGACGACCTTGCGTATTTTTCAAACCTGCAGGAGTCACGTGCCGGATTCGAAAACGCTAAATATGAATACCTGAAAGCCAAAAAGGACCTCGCCGTTGAAGTTAAGGAAACGTATTTCAAATATAGAAAAGCTATTCTGCAGGTTGATGTCGCAAAAGCAAAGGTGGAACACCAGAAAAGCTATGTAGCTGTCCTCCAGGAAAGACTCCGTTACGGGGAAGGCGAGACGTCAAAACTTATAGAGGAACGCGAAAAACTTGCCGGGGACGAGTACTCCATCATACAGGGAGACGCGAGTTATTTCATAGCTCTTACGGAACTAAATAAGGCAATAGGCGTACCGGATTATTTCAGACCCGCGTTTGAAGACGAAGAATATAACCAGTGGAAAGAAGGGGTTGACCAGAAGAAGGAAGCGGAACAGCTTTTAGCTGAAGTAAAAAAACCTAAAAAGTAAGTAAATGCATAAAACTGTGGTCTAAAACGGCACGAAAGACCAATAGGATTTCGGGAGGATATCATGGAGAATAACGAAATAAAAGAAGAATTCGGTACTCCGCAGGAAGAAGCGCCCAAGAAAGGGAGACTGAGCAGGATAAACCTGGCGAAGGTGAAAAAGAATTATATCTGGATCCTTCTGGGGATTCTAGTCGTGACATTTGTCTTGGCCCGCAGCATAGGCAAGATAAAAGAGATCTTCAGGGCTCCTTCAGAGGCAGAGATGAAGGAGATGGTGGAATTCCTGGAGACGGTGCCCGTCAAGGTCTATAAAGTCAAGCGTATGGATTTTAAAGACACCCTCCCGGCTATGGGCAGGATAGAAGGTTTTAAGGAGATAGAACTTACCTTTGACGGCAAAGGGATACTTGAAAGCTTTAACTTTGAAGAAGGGGAACGCATCCTGGAGGGAGATATAATCGCGAGTATCGACCAGAAGGACGCGCTCCTGAAGCTTAAATACGCGAGTCTGGAGCTGGAAAAAGCCAAAAAACTGTATGAGCTCGGCGGGATAGATAAAGTGGCGCTTGACCAGAAGAAACTCGAATATGAATCATCCAAACGCGACCTTGAAAAAACCAACATCTATGCGCCCAGCGACGGCTACCTTGGCAGCAAAGAAAAGTCCGCCGGAGCTTTTGTGACTTCACAGGACAAAATCGGCATTTTTGTCGATCTTAGCGAGGTATACGCGGCGTTTGACGTGATTGAGGAGGATTCATCCAAGGTGGAACTCGGGCAGACCGCGGAGATGTTTTTTGATGCATATCCGGGAGCTTCGTACACGGGGACGGTAGACATGATATCGCCGCTAATAGAGGGAAGAACGCGCACGCAGAAAGTAAAGATCGAACTCGAAAACGAAGACAACAAGCTAAAACCCGGCATGTTCGCAAGAGCCATCATCAACACTTATGAGAAAAAAGACGCTCTTATCATCCCTGCAGCCGCCTTCAGGAAGCAGGAGAACAAGTATTTTGTTTATGTTGTACACCCGGAGGCCGAGGAAAAAGAAGGCGAAGAAGCTGCAGCAGCTCCGGAAGGCGCCTCTAGCAGCGAAATGGGCATTGTCGAACAAAGAGAAGTAGAGATAGAGTATCTCACTCATGATGTCGCGGAGATCGGCAAAGGCCTTAAAGAGGGGGAACTTATAATCCGCGAACTTCACCAGGAATACAAGGATAAAGACAAAGTCGAGATAACCGAGATCCAGGAAACTATTTTCTAAGTATGGGGCTACCTGAATTTTCCACAAGAAAACCTGTAACCACCGTCATGATATTTGTCGGTGTCATGCTCTTTGGGGTTATTTCATTGACCAAGCTCCCGCAGGAACTTTTCCCGCCGATTACGTACCCGCAGCTTACTGTTTTTACCGGCTACGCAAATGCCGCTCCGGAAGAAATAGAGACGCTTCTGACAAAACCCGTCGAGGAGGCGGTAGGTACCGTAAGCGGCCTGAAAACGATCAGGTCCATATCAAAAGAAGGCATATCGTTAGTTATAGCCGAATTTGACTGGGACCAGAACATGGATTTCGCGTCCTTAAGGACCAGGGAGAAAGTGGACCTTATAAAAGCGCGTCTTCCGAGGGATGCCACGGAACCCTTGGTTGTCCCGTTTAACCCGTTCGAGATGCCCATCATGACGCTTAGCGTAACGGGGGACCGCAGTCCCGTCCAGCTGAGGCAGATCGCGACCGACACCATAAAGGAAGAGCTGGAGAAGATAGACGGCGTGGCGTCGGCATCAGTGGAAGGCGGACTCGAAAGGGAGATACTTATCGAGGTCAACCAGGGCAAACTTCAGACCTACAACGTTTCCATCCTTGATGTCTCCGATGCGATAACCAATGCAAACCTCAACTATCCCGCGGGCACGATCAAGGAAAGTTTCTATGAATATCTCATACGTACTTTAGGCGAGTTCGAAGAGGTCCAGGAGATAGAAGAGGTTGTCGTAAAAAGTCCGGAGGAGGAAGAACGGGAGAGGATGCTTCCTTTTGAAGAGAAGCTGCGTCAAAGGAAAATCAGCCCTGAAGCCAATGTCGTCCTAGTCAAGGACGTAGCCACAGTCAGAGACATTTTCAAGGAAAGAAGCAGTTATTCACGGTATAACGGCGATGAAAACGTATCGATTTCAATACAGAAGCAGGCCCAGACCAACACGATGCAGGTTATAAACCGCATACGGGAGTCTTTCGATCGCCTCAGGAAGATGCTGCCGCCGGACATAAAACTTGAAGTCATATACGACCAGTCAATATTCATAAGAGACGCTATTAACGGCGTGCGTGATGCGGCGCTGCAGGGAGGCGTGCTTGCTTTTATAGTGCTGCTTCTGTTCCTGCGCAGTTTTAAGTCCTCGGCGATAGTCACGCTGAGCATCCCCATTTCTATAATGATAGTTTTCACCTTTATGTATTTCGGGGGGCTGTCCATAAACATGATGTCGCTGGGAGGCCTGGCGCTGGGTGTGGGTATGCTGGTGGATAATGCCATAGTTGTAATAGAGAATATCTTCCGGCACAGGGAAATGGGCAAAAGCGCCGAAAAAGCCGCGACCGAAGGCGCCGAGGAGGTCTCAAACGCGATCGTCGCCTCTACGCTTACCACCATAGCCGTTTTCCTGCCGATGATATTCGTCGTGGGAGTCGCCGGACAGCTCTTTAAGGAACTTGCCTTTACCGTCACGTTCGCGTTAATCGGGTCGTTGTGGGTGGCGCTTACGCTAATCCCGCTTTTAAGCTGTAAACTGGGAGGCGGTGAGAAAGAAGCAGCACAGGGCGCGGCAGCCTTTTCAGGAGGAGAGAAGTGGAAAAAACTCCTCAAGGACTATGAGGTTCTCTTAAGAAGATTTCTCCGCCACAAAAAAATCGGGCTTTTTATAGTCCTTGCGATCTTTATATCAAGCCTCTTTATTTTTAACGTTCTTGAAAAAGAACTTATGCCAAAGACAGACCAGGGCCAGTTTATTATAAAAGTCGATCTGCCGGTAGGCACAAAACTTTCGGAAACGAACAAGGCCGTTCTCGTAATGGAAGAGAAGATCCAGGAGTATCCTGCCGTTGAAAGCGTAAGTGCCGTTGTGGGTTCCACAATGGGGGAATCAGCCAAGGACATAGTCAAAAGATTGGGGTCGCATCAGGGGCAGCTGATAGTCAGCCTCAAAGAAAAAAGAAAAGTAAAGACAACTGACGTTGTTCAAGACCTTCAGGCGCAGTTTAAGGAGGATAAGGCTCTCAGGGATGCAAGCATAGAATTTGCGCTCCAGCAGGGGGTAATCTCAGGGGCGTTCGGCGGCGGCGGAAAATCCATAACGATAGAGATCAAGGGCGAGGAACTCACGATAATGGAAAAGATCGCCCGCGAGATAGAAGGGAGCCTTGAGAAGATAGACGGCATTTTCGGGATTGAAGACGACGTGCCGGAGCCGTCCCCGGAAGTCAGGATAAATATCGACAAGGACAAAGCTTCCTTATCGAATATATCGGTTGTTGATCTTGCCAGGATAGCACAGATGGTCTTAAGAGGATATGTTTCATCCCAGTTCAAGGAGGGGGGACATGAGATAGACATAAGGGTAAGGTTAAGGGAAGAGGACAGAGACAGTTACGATAAGCTTTACCGGATCCGTGTCGGTTCACCTGCCGGCGGGATGATGCCTCTGGGCACGGTCGCAAAGTTCGAGAAGGGCAGAGGCCCCAGTGAGATCAAACGGCTCGGGCAGGAAAGGACGATCGTAGTTTCAGCCGACATCATAGGCAGGAAGATATCAGACGTTACTGTGGATGTCGAGGATATGCTTAAGGGCATGGAGTTCGAAGGCGGATACAGGGTGAAACTGGCCGGCGAATCGGAAGAAATGAAAAAATCTTTCAACAGCCTGCGTTTTGCACTCATCCTGTCAATCGTGATGGTTTATATGATAATGGCCGCTCAGTTCGAGTCGCTCACCCAGCCCCTCATAATACTTTTTACTGTTCCGCTTTCTTTGATAGGAGTTCTTTTGGCACTCTTTGCAACGAGCACTTCCGTCAGCGTCGTCGCTTTTCTGGGTATTATCATGCTTGGAGGTATCGTTGTCAATAACGGTATCGTGCTTATTGATTACACGAACATTCTCATGAAAAACGGCAAGAGCGTAATGGATGCCGTTGTAGAGGCGTCTCTGGCAAGGCTTCGGCCGATAATAATGACGGCGCTTACCACCGTGCTGGGGCTTTTCCCCATGGCGCTTGCAGTCGGTAGAGGCGCGGAACTCAGGTCCCCCATGGCCATAAGCGTTATGGGAGGCCTGATAGTTTCCACTTTCCTTACGCTTGTTGTGATCCCCTCTATTTTCATCCTTGAGCATGAGATTAGAGAGAAGATCAAACGAGCTTTTACCCATGCACCAGAAGGCCACGCCCGTAAGGGCGCGGATGAATGACCTTCGGTGCAGGATTCCACTTGACGGAAAGACTGAAACTGTGGATGCCATGGACGTTAGCCCATGGGGCTTCACCAGATAAAAAGCTATGAGCTTATCCCGATTTTCCATATTGCGGCCGATAACCACGATCATGATATTTGCCGCCATGTCCCTTATGGGGATAATATCCCTTACGCGCCTTCCGGTCGAGCTTTACCCGGATATATCTTTCGGCCAGATCAGCATCATCGTGTACATCCGCGGCGGCATCCCGCCGACCGAAGTCGAATCTATGGTAACAAGGCCCATCGAGGAAGCCGTCAGCACCGTTTCGCACCTGGAAAGGATACTTTCCATATCGAAAGAGGGGGAAGCGACCGTTGTTTTAAGCTTTGAGCGCGGCATAAATATGCAGCTGGCTGCTATGGAAGTCAGGGAAAAGTTCGCCAAGGTCAAAGAAAAAATGCCCAAAGAAGCGGAAAAACCCATCATCGCGCAGTTTTCACAAACGGACGTTCCGATCGTGATATTTGCCGTTACCAGCCGCAAACGCACTACGGAAGAACTGCGCAGGATAGTAGATGAACAAGTAAAGGAACGCGTCAAAAGGATCGCCGGTGTCGCCAATGTGGAAGTCGGCGGCGGACGGGAACGCAAGATCATAATCGAAGCCGATGAAAAAGCGCTTTACAGGTATGCGGTCTCCCTTAACAGGCTTATATCCGCGCTGGGTGCAAGCAACCTTAATCTTCTTACCGGGGAGATGGAACGGACCAAGGATAAAGTACTTATCAGGGCAATAGGCCAGTTTATAACGGTCGATGACATTAAATCAACGGTCGTACTAACCAGGCCGGACGGCTCCGTCGTAAGGGTAAGGGACCTGGCGGAAGTCAAAGATTCTTACATGGAGCCCAAGACTTACGCCAGAATAAACATAAAGCCGATAGTTTCAGTATATGTCCAGAAAGAATCCAAAGCCAATACCATAGAGGCGTCAAAAGGCATACTCGAAGAGATCGAGAATATAAAGACGTTTATGCCCGAGGACATTGAAATTATTGTCACAAAAAACCAGGCAGAGTTTATAAAGACCTCGATAACAAACCTCCGTAATTCCCTCCTGCGCGGGGCGGTGATGATAATTTTTGTATTGATGCTCTTTATGGGCAAACTCGGCAAAAATGCCGGTTACATAATACCGGCGGGTCTCTTGGCGGCAATATTCGCGCCCAGCATACTTCTTTATTTTCTTTTGGCGGGTCTAATAGGGTTTCTTTTATATTTCAAGAGGCACCGCCCCATACTTATAGTTGCCGTATCAATACCGGTATCTCTCATAATAACTTTCGGGTTTATGGATATATCCAACATGTTTCTCTCCGGGATCATGGATCTGACGATAAACTTCATCACGCTTTTCGGCCTGGCGCTCGGAGTCGGGATGCTCGTTGACAACTCGATCGTTGTATTCGAAAATATCGTCACAAAAAGCGAGCAGGGTTTAAGCAGGGTGGATGCCGCTGTTGAGGGAAGCACCGAGATGAACGTCGTGATCTTCGCTTCTACACTTACCACGATCATCGTATTTCTGCCTATGCTTTTTGTCAGTAAATCCATGAGCCTGCTCTATGGAGGGGTTGCGTGGACAGTCACCTTTTCTTTGTGTGTATCGCTGTTTGTGGCCCTAATGATAGTGCCCCTTATGAGCTCAAGGATAAAGATAGTGGAAAAAGGCGGGGCCTCTGCGCAGGTAAAAGAAGGATTCTTAAAACCCTTTTATAAGATGCAGGAAAGGGCCCTCTTATACGTTTTCAGGAGAAGGTTTTTAATGATAGCGATCGCGGTGGTTCTTTTCGTAATAGCGCTATTTGTCTATAGCAAGATGGGCAAGGAATACCTGGGGACGACGGAACAGAACCGCTTTACAATATTCATAGAGCTTCCCACGGGGGCAAAGCTGGACTCCAGCGATGAGACCGTCAGACAAGTAGAAGAGCTATTGCGGGAAGTGCCGGAAGTAGAGGAATTCACCGCGCGCGTGGAAGCATGGTCGAGCAAAATATACGTTAAGCTTGTAGGGCTTAAACAAAGAAAAAGATCAATTGCAGAAGTAATAGACAGCCTCCGGCCGAAAGTCGCAAGGTTTCAGCCGGCTTTTATTTACTTTGAGGAGGAACAGGAAGTAGGGACGAAAGAGGTGCTGCTTAATGTATTTGGTTTTAATTATGACATATTAAGGGAAATCGCGATTGCTATCACCACCAGGATGGGCAGGATCCCGTACTTTACCGACACTAAGATTCGCATGCGTGAAGGTAGGCCTGAACTGGATCTTAAGGTGGATAAAAAGAAAAGCGCCCAGTTCGGTCTTACGACCAGAGACATAGCCGATATGGTCCACGCGAAAGTAAGAGGAGTCAGGGCCACGATGTACCATACAAAGGCCTCTGAGGTCGAGACGATAGTGCGTATGCAGGAGAAAGACAGAAGAACCGTCAAAGACATACACGCTCTCACCGTCTCCAAAATTGGCGACGACAGAGCCTCTCTTGACCAGGTGGTAGATTTTGAATATAGTCTCGGCCCCAGTGAGATATGGAGGAAAAACAGGGCCCGCATGATCCAGGTCAGCGCCAATATAGGGGAGCTCCCGCTTGGAAAGGCCGTGGAACTGCTCAACAAGGAGCTTGCGGATCTTCAGCTTCCGGAGGATTATTTTTATGAGATAGGAGGCGATTACCCGACCCTGGTTAAAACGCAGCAGGAATTTCTGCTTACTATAGTCGTTATTCTTATCCTCATCTACCTTGTTCTTGCCTCTATATTCGAGTCTTATCGTCAGCCTTTTATTATCATGGTGACTGTTATGCTGGCGACCGTCGGGGCTATCGGGGCTCTTTACATAAGCGGGACTTCCATAGGCATGGGCGCTCTTATAGGGCTTATGATGCTTGCCGGTATCGTGGTAAATAACGGTATTATTCTTGTAGATCACGCGAATGAACTGAAAAAAGAGAGGCATAATCTTTTCCGCCTGTTGATGCAGGCGGCACGCGACAGGCTCCGGCCGGTTCTTATGACAACGGCGACAACAGTTTTTGGACTTTTGCCCATGGCGCTTGATAGAAGCGAAGGGTCCAATCTCTGGAATCCTCTGGCTATAACAGTCATAGGGGGACTATTGTTTGCAACGCCCCTTACGCTGGTGCTGGTGCCGGCGATATATTCCATTTTTGAACAATTCGACAAAGTCGTCCGGGACATATTAAGCCCTAAGAATCTAAAAGCTAATCTAAAAAAACTCAAAGAGAATATAAAAAACCGATTAACAAAAGAGATAGAAGAAGAAACCACAGAGACCTAAAATCCTTCCACAAGCGACAATTTAGCACCTGACATTTTTGGACGATAGTTTATAAAATACCCCGTATTTTCCTGTACTAGCCCAAAAATTTATACATATCTTCAATGCGGAAATACCCATTAGTAAAGGATTTTACAGCAGATATTAGGATATAAAAAAGCTAGTTAATATTAGGTTGACTCAGGCACGCATGGTGTTATAATGATGTTATACTAAAAAAAAGTTAAAATGTTTAAAATGTAGAGCTATGATGAATAGAAAAAGAACGAAAGAGACGATGTTAGAATATAAAATAGTTAGAAAGAAAAGAATTGAATACGAAAGGAAATATGGTACAATGTAGTTGGGTTAGGTGATACAAAAGTTCGACAAAGCAGGAAGGTTGAGATGAAAAAAGGGAAGGTTGAGAGTATCGAATATAGAGGAAATAATATTTCTTCTAATGCGCCTCAGAAAAGTCCGACAGGGACTTGCGGAGACGATTTTACCCATGCACCAGAAGGCCACGCCCATAAGGGCGTGGATGAATGGCCTTCGGTACAGGGTTCCGCTCGACGGAACCCTGAAAGTGGGGATGCCATGGGCGTTAGCTCATGGAGCTTCACATACGGCATAGCGCACTGGAAAAAGCGCCATGCCTTTTTTATTAAATGCGTAAGCCTTATTCTGGCAATTCTATTCTTCGATCAGCAAATCGGGTGGGCACAGGCAGGAAAACCTGTTTGGGCACAGGCCAAAAGTTTTCAAATCCAAAACGATAAATTAGACACAAACGGCATTGATATACCGTATGACATTGCAGAGACGACTGAAGTCCTTTCAAACGGTGGCGATGAAGTCATAATCAATATCCAGGATGCGCATGCCTCCCTGGCGGCACAAGAGTCGATCACCAGTCTTTTAAATTCACTTGTTACAAATTATGATCTAAATCTTATAGCGATTGAGGGCGCAAGCGGGTTTGTAGATACGTCACTATTAAAGACTTTTCCGGATAAGGAAATCAGGGATGATGTGGCTAGCGCGTTAGTGCAAGAAGGACGTATGGGTGCAGGTGAATTCTTTGCGATAACGCACGATGCCAGAGAGATAGATCTTTATGGTATTGAAGACAAAGAACTTTATCAGGAGAATCTTAGAAGCTTCAGAGAAGTCGCTCTAGAGAGGGCTATCCACGTTGAAAACATCAATAAACTTCTTGGACAGCTGGAAGCTTTGGATGAGAAGGTTTCCTCCGGCGAACTGCGGAACTTAAACCGTAATTGCATGATGCATAGGGAGGGCAGCCTTTCTTTTGTAGATTACTGGGGGTACCTAGGAAGTCTTGCAGAGAAGCATAAGGTAGATGTCTCAGGATACGGGGAGCTTGCAAAGATCCTGAGTACGGTCAAGCTTGAAAAATCCATTGATTTCTCCGAAGCAAACAATGAGAGGCGCCAGCTCATAGACCAACTGAGTAAAGAAATGGATAAAGAAGAGCTGGAAGAGCTTGTTCTAAAGTCACTTTCTTTTAAGCAGAACAAGATCTCACAGGCAAATTTTCACGCCTATCTGATAGGTCTGGCTGAGAAGCACGGTGTAGCTGCCGATGATTACGAGAACCTTATAAAGTTTGCCAGGTATGTCGCTATTTACGAGTCCATAGAGCTTTTTAAGCTTTACCGTCAGATAGAGGAGTTTGAGGAAAGCATCAGAGAAAAACTTTATAGAAACGGCGAAGAAAGAGAGATTTTCCGTTTAACGAGGATAGTTCGCCTTTTAAAACAGCTTTACAGCGTGGAGCTAAATAACAGTGAATATGTTTTTGTCGAGGCGAACTACAAGAATTTTAACGCGGGTAAAACTGCTGCTTTCATTAGAGAAGCGGCTAAGAAATACCAACTGCCTCTTAGCGGGGGGTATGATCTTGCCAGTGTCCTCGGCAAGGAGGATATAGAAAAGGCGCTAAAGTTCTATCGTGACGCCCAAGCCAGGGATCACGCGATGCTGACTAATACAATCAAGAGGATGCGTAAAGACGGTACGCACGCTGCAGCGCTTATAACAGGCGGATATCACACTAAGGGCCTGACTGAACTTATGCGTAAGAATAAGTTGTCGTACCTTGTGGTTATACCCAAGTTTGATAGTGGTAAAGAAAGGCCTTATATAGCCATTCTAACAAACAAAAAGAAACCGTATGAGAAGATATTGGCTTCCGGCAAGTACAAGCTAGCAGTAGAAGCTATATTCCAGGACAAGCTGGATAAAGTATCTCAAAGGGAACTATTTACTGAGATTTACGACAGAGGTATGGAAGGTGTAAAAAGAACCCGCCAGCGCCAGTCTCTTAGAAACCTTTGGCAGGATGCGTATAAAACTAGGTATGAAAGGTTACTTAGAGAACGCGGCGAAGAGGATATGGCGAAGAAGATGACGCCGGAAGAATTTAATGCGTTTATGGCTGAGAGAGCTGAAGGTGAAGAAGAGGAAGTTGCCCAAAGCGTTGAAGAAAGATTAGAGAGGCTTGAAAAGGCAATTGGAATAGAGGAGATAGGCCTCCGTGAGGTAGGAGAGTTCCTTGGTGGATTAAATATACCGGAGCTTGCAGCACAATTAACTAAAGTAAGCGATGAGAAAATACTTGCATTATTACAGGCTAAGGGGCTGAAGCTACCAGCTAACTGGAGAGAACAAGAAGATATAAGATCAGCCGTCAATGCATATATTGCTGAGATAAAACACGCTAAGAAACTGGCTTTAGCAAAAGAAAAAGATGAGGATAAAAAAGGCGGTCCGAGTGCAGGAGCCAAAGACGGTATTGGTGCCGGCGGGAGACCCAAAGAAATTATTAAAGAGGAAGCAGAGCCAGAAAAGAAAAAACCTGCTGGACCGGATACTACTCATAGAATGGCTGCCTGGACGCTGCTGGCAGCGATCGCTGCTGCAGGGCTGGTGCCGACAGTCTATAATACTATCGTGGTAGCACTGCCGCTAACAATGCCGCTATGGATACCTTTTATTGCTGTTATCCTGGCTTTGACTGTGGAAATAGCCGTAAAGACACCCAATGTAGCTGATATGATAAGACATAGCATTACCACTATATCCGAATATTTCAGAGAAGATAATAGGATCAGAAGGAGCCTGCTGAGGGCACTTAGTAATGCCGGTACGGATTATGACAGGATCCTGCCAAAAGGTGAGGCAAGGGTTGCTTATCTTAAGAAGATCGATAATGAGACCATTAATATAGAGGAAGCAAAACAATTAAGGCAGGTACTTAGATTTCTTGAGGACCCCGAAACTGCTATTGTCGAAGCAATAAGAGATGAAGAATATCGGCAGCTTCTTTATGATTATCTAGAGACGATAAGGATACTGAACAAAGCAGGCATAGAGGATGCGTATCTCACCAGACTACATACACCTTCTTACTTCAAAAAGATAGTTCTCGGCCAGAGCTTCGAGGATTTCATAGAAAGAGTAACCACACTGAATAGATATAGAGTTCCCTTAAAACCGGATCTATTGACCCGTTCGGTTGAATATGTGGAAGAACGGGCAAGACTAGTTAATGAGTATGGCCTTCCTCTTACGGATGTAACGCTCCGTTACACTGAGAAGCAAGTGATCACGAAAGCGGTCGAGAACCATGTGACAACGCTAAATGAACAAAAAATGGCTTCAAAGGACCGTGAACGGTTGGTGTACCTTGTTTTAAAGCTCGTAAAAAACGCCGCAAGGAACGAGATAGCCAACGACGCCGACTTGTATGGTGATAAACAAGGAGCAGATCTTGTCAGAAGAGGCGAACATGCCGGGCTGGAAGTGGTCCTCGAAAAGCTCGATGAGATTAGTAATCTGGAAGAAATGACAACACCAGGGAAGCTGAATGACCAAATAACCTCCCAACTAGCTCCCCATGAGGGGAAACTCCTTGCTCATACAGTTCAACAGTTTGTGTTTACAGTCCATGACGCCATCAAGGACTCGGGGCTTAACGCGCTTTTAGATAACGGTTTCCTTGCGAAGATAAAGACTCAAGAATTAGGTGCTGAACGATTTCGAGCTGACCTGGCGCATGTCTTTACCCGTCTGCAGGTGGGCGACCTGAAAGAACATCTTGCAATCGATAGGACCAGTAAGGGTGGGGGTAATCTAACCAAGCAAGAGGTAGAGGAATTTAAGAGATTATCGGAATGGAGAACCCGTGATTCGGAAGAAAAAGAGCTTGCCGGTGTGTATCTTTACAGACTTTTCAGGACAGAGCAGGGCTATGAAGAGTTTGAAAAGCTTGTTTCGCCTGAAGTGATAGATGCAATAACCGCAAAAGACGATGCAGAGTTTGAAGCCCTAGTGAAGGGCTTGGGGTATTGGCCATATTTGAGGGAGGGCCAAGAAAGGATAGCACGCCTGTTACGGGAGCAGACGGTTGAATATGATAAGGGATATGAACTTATAGATCGCGGACATGCCAAGGTTTTCGAATATGCGCTTACGCGGGATAAAACAGTCATTAACGAATTGTTCGAAATAGCGTGCGAGGATGCCAGTGACAGCATTCCGTATAAACAAAAAGTCGCGGTCTTTGCAAACTGGCAGGATGAATATGTTTTAAGTTTTATGGGCGTGCCGTTTTTCAGGGAAGGAGATGTGCGTAAAGCCGCGCTTACTGTATTGAAAAGGGAAAACAGGGCTAAAACCTTGAAAGGCGCTGACAAAATAAGAAAAGCTGGCGATATAACAGACGCCATTATAAAGCAGCTGCTTTCTGACGAAGAGATGCGGGAAGAACTTTTTGAAGAGGCGCAAGTACTAGCCCAGACGGAAGATAAAAGCAAGAATATAGAAGAAGATCCGATCCATGTAGGTGTTACCAGAGCTTTTCTTGGTAAGGAAGGACTGAAAACATTTTTTGACATCCACTTTGCGCTTCTAAATCTTTATCCGCAGGCGCGTTACCATACAAGGATAGTGTACCCAACAGACATAGGAGTCGTAGAAAAAGGCCTTAATATGCTGGAAAGCGTAAAGACTCAGTCTGTCAGGAAGTGGAAGTCAATAATCAGCACTAAAATATCCCAGGTAGTACCTGCTCCATACAGGCCCCTTGTTACGGGAACGGTTTTGGCATTAGTAATACTTTTAATACTACCTGCTCTAGGTTTGTTTGCAGCCCAGGGTGGAACTACGGATATAGATGGTGATGGGGCGCTGGATCTGGGTGCACCGGCGTTAGGTGCGGATGTGCCTGTTTTTTCACAAGCTCTTTACCAGGATATAACTGCTTTGGGAGAAAACTCTCGAAACATCGCAGAAGGTATTCTTGCGGTAGAGCAGCCGGTATTTCCTTTCCAAACAGGTGATATGCTGGCACAGGCCGTGATCCCTGAAGCAGGCCAGACTGACCAGTCGGAAGTTAAGGAATTAAAAGTGGAAAGATACATTGATCTTGCTCTTCAAATGAACGTACCGGAAGACTTTGCCAGGAACTGGGCCAAAGGAAAGCCCCTGGAAAAGCTGGAAGAAGCCGTTGATCTGGGGAACAAACTGGTGACGGCAAAAAAAGAATATATGCAGATATTGAAAGGCAGAGGCATTGACGAGGACAAAGCAGAAGAATTTATATTTGAAGCGATCGGTGGCACGGACGCGCGCACCGGTCAGACCAAACTTGAAAAGATCAATCAGCTGGTAGAGGCAGAAAAAGTCCGCGAGGGAAGCGAATTCAAGGACTTATCTGCGGAATATCTTGATGTTGCCGCGAAAACGAATACACCCACTGCTAATTTCGAACGATGGTTGAATAGGCCGGGAAGAACTTTAAGTGATTTAAGAGATGCCATAAAATTGGGTAAAGAGATAGTCAAAGCAAGAGATGCATATGTAGAACTTCTGGTCGCCGGCGGCATGGCAAGGGATGAAGCGCTAACCAAGGCGATGGTGACGATTCTCGGAGAAGATAAACTTGAACAAATTGCAGCTGCGGTAAAAGCAGAAGAAGAAAAACAGCAAATAGCGGCAGCCGAAGCAGAAAAAGAGCGTCAGGCAAAGATAGCGGCAGAGAAGGCGGAGAAAGAGCGTCAAGCAATTTTAGCAGAGGAGGAAGCGCAAAGGAACTATCTTACGAGTGAACCGATAAACCCGCCTTTTAATAAAGAGCTGAATAATATGCTTAACGCGATAGGTATAGAGAGGGATCCCGCCGGGTACGTGATCTCGACGTTTACGGATTCTAAGTACGCGCCTGAGAAACTTCGCGGTAAAACCATTATCGCTTCTAAAAATTCTCCGGAGACGCCTGTTTTCCACATCTATTATGGTAAGACTGATAAAGACACCAGATATATACATTTTACTCAGGAAGAGGCGTTTAACACTCCTTTTACGACTTATTCTTTCGAAAAAGGGTTAAAGGCAAATGTTGATTTTGAAGGAACACAGTTTATTGAATATCAGTTTGATGCGTGGGGCAAACAAACAATAAAGACATGGTTATACAGAAACAGCAAGACCGGTCATATTGATTATTATGCTGGGTTTGCCTCAGGCAGAACGAATGAAGTATATTTAGGGAATTATAAAAATGGGAATCCATATGAAAGATTTCGTTTCAGAGGCTCTTACGATATGAGAAGCCTGGGGACAGCGGGTATGGAACTTGTTAACGTGTGGGGATATGACGATGAAGGAAACCAAAGGCCCACAAAGTTTATGCCGGGAATAGCAGTAATGCCGCAGGAAGAACTTGCTAAATTCGTGAAAACTGACAGAGAAAAGAAGCACGGGGGGAAAACAGTAGCTGCAGGAAAAAGGGGTACCATTCTTACTACTGCAAGTATGACTACTACAGAGACGGGAAGTAAAGATGACGGACTTGGGACGCTTACAGGCGGCGAAACCGGAAAAAGTGTTACTATTACTCCTCTGGATGCAGAGGCCACTGATACAGTAAATAAAATACTTACCGCAGTCGGCTCTTCAAAGGAGGCAAAAAGAGGTGAATACGTAACTGCAGAATTTGACTCCGAACAGACATTCGGCGCCTGGAAAGGAAACACGATCATCGCATCCAAAGACAATCCCGGAAAACCTCTTTTATTTGTTACATCCGGCAAGACCAGCGCCGAAAACACGTATTTGCATATTGCTAAAACAGCGTCATATTCCGGTCCTGTGACCTATTATGACTCACAAGGGCGCGCTTTAAGGGTCAACGAAAAATTTCAAGGAGAGGTCGTTGTCTGTCATGAGTATGATGTTGACGGCGGGTATCAAGGGACCGCTAGTATATTTCGTAATAGGCAAGGGCAAATAGAATACAGTAATAGTAAGCGCTCTAGTGAGCCGGGAAGTATATTTTTCGAAGATTATATTAACGGCAAGTTAGTAAGCCGCCATCAATTAAAGGGTGATTTTAAAAAAACCGAACGCCTTAAAGAAAAAGGTGCAAAACTTGTCAAAACAGAGGTTTATGACAGTAACGGCAATATAAGCAGTGTGTCGAACCAGACGGAAGAAGTAGAGCTGCCCGGTGAAGAACTGGCTAAAAGTGACAGATTCCATCAAGAAAAGAAAGCCTTAGCGGCTATATCGCCGGAAGAAAGAGGTACGTATCCTTATGCTAAAGAACTCTATGAAAATCTATTCAAATATATCGATGAGGAAACCGGTAAAGAGCTGAGGAGGGACATCAAAGTTATCGATATAAACAACATACTCGCCACGAGTCTGAAATTAGCTAAATTAAACAATCCGAAACTTACCCCCAGCGAAGAAAAGGCGTTTTTAAGAGGCATCAATCTTTTATTCACTTATGCGATGAACGGTCATGCGAAAGGGGCGATCGATCTTAACAGGCATAAAGCATTCGTACAATACGAGCAATATGCCCGGGACCCGGAACATCCGACAACCGCTCACAATATTAAAAGGGCCAATAATGGGGCTTTCTTAAGGGCTTTTGGTATAGCTATTCATTGTAATCTGACGGAAGTATACGGGGATCATCCTATAAAGTACAGCGAAAAAGGAGCTCCGAGTGATGAAGCGACCATAGTGGAATGGAATGCCATCATGAAAATGGCAAAGCCAAACAGCGGTCCTTTAAGTCGTGTAGACGAAAACAGGATAGCTAACCAGATAAAGGCGTTACTTGCCCAGGAGACCGCAGCCGCGCCCGGAGGAGAACACCTTGAAGACGAACATTTAATTAAGGCTAGCAGTCTTTTTGCGGGTTGGGGGGTGCATCCTGGGGAGAATCAAATTGACGAAGCGATCCTCATGAAAGTCGAGGCTGTCCGCAGGCTGAAGGGTCTTACGCCGGAACAAATGGAAAAGCTGGCAATCCTTGGCCGCCAGTTAAGGCCGATTGCTCCAATGTTTTATGATGTTCTTGAGTCACAGGCACAGGTGCGCCACAGCAATGAGATGTTACGGGCGATTCTGAAAAGATACATACAAAGCGGAGAAATGCAGAAATTCCGGGCTCAGACGGAGAAAGAACGAAGAGAATGGACAGCCCGATCGCGTTACCAAAAAGGCGAGACTATGCGCAATCTGAGAGAACAGCAAAACTTGGCGAAGCGCCAGGGATATATGGGTAGAGCGAGGCTCGATGCCGCATACCAGACGGAACAAGCAAGTGCTTATCAGACCGGTACTGGCGAAAGTATTGGTGATTTGTATGCAGCTATCGGTCAGCAGAATGCGATGATCGATTTCTCATATAAAATGGCATTATTTGGCGCTGAATATGACAGAGAAAAGTTCAAGCTGGAAAGGTGGGCGGAAGAGTCGCTTTATTATCTGGAGAAGGAAACCTCAGATATCATATGGCAGTATGAGAACAAGATGCGGAATATAGCCGAAAACCGTGCCAGGATGAGGAGAGACTTTGCGGAATACGCACAAAGAGCTGAAGCCCTGATCGAGGTTGAAAGAAAGATAAATGACATAGTGACGCTGACGACCCTCCTGGCAGAGATCGCCTTCGAGGACAGTCAAGGCAGGCCTCTCAGGCTGAAAGACGTACTTACCGAAGAAAATATGCCTTTATTGGCCAGTGAGGTTTCAGGGTTTCTCAAACATGCCCCCATGCTATACGAAGCGGCACTTTCAAGCAATTCGGCGGTTCTGGATGAGTTTTTAAAGACAGAGCCTTCTGACAGGATCATGGAGAAAATAATAGGCTGGGTCGTGGCGCTCTATGCCCAGCGTGCGGTACCTATGGGCGATGTCATAGTCATACACTCACATGATTGGCAGCCGAGACAGATAGTAAGATGGGATGCTAGAGAGCAGCAATGGCATGTCGCGTACTTAAACGGTCCGGCACTTGAAAGAACTGACTTTGCGGGCATAGTGCCGGATGTAAACGGGCTATGGAACGATCTCGGCAGAAACGGATATATCGCCGAGGACGGGACAGTCCAGTGGTACAGGCTTAAAGGCGTAAAAAGCGGGTATCAGCTTAAGCTTGACGGCAAGGAATTTTATGGGTCCAAGATGGACGCTATATATAACGTTTTGACCAAAAACAGAGACCGGGTCTCTTCCAAGGCGGGGCATATCCTCGTCTTTGATAAAGAAAGGGTAAGGGCAGAAAGGGAACGCGTTCCCGTAGCCAGAGGCATATATGAGGAGAAAGAGTTTAGTTATGACGACGACGGAAACAAGATAAGCGAGAGAATTACAGCCAAACTTGCTGACGGGGCTAGTATAGTGCTTGAGGAGACAGTTTGGGATAAAAAGAACCGCCGGAAGAAAACGACTACAACGTATATCCCGGCAAACAAGATTAAAAGAGCGGAAGAGGTTTTAGGAATACGCCTGGACCCGGAAAAAGATATTAAGACGATAGATAATCTCAGGAGGCTTTGGCGGGAAAATTGGTTCAAGGACTGGGACGATGTCTTGAGAAAGTACAGGAGCCAGGAACTTAAGCCACAGGGCGTCGGCAGTCTGGAGATAAAATTCGGAGAAGATTTAATGCCGACTACCCAACCCAAAACCACAAAAGCCCCTGCAACGGCTACTCCGCCTGTTAAACAGTCTCCGGTCAGTATGGGCTTGCCGCCCAAATATGGTTTCTTATTACACGTATTTGGCGCAGTTCCTGATAAGGAAACGAAAAACACCATGACAGTTGACAGAGAAGATAACCAATTCGGTATGAATGTAAGTGAAATCGCTGGCGGCGGGCAAAACTCCATCGACATGAGAGAAGCAACTCTTAAAGTTGATTTTACTTTGCCAGAGGAGGGGATTACTTCTCCGGAGAAAACCCCGAACTATGTAAAAATCCAGTATGTAGACGGTAAAGGGCGAAACCAGTTTGGCGACGTTCAGAACATACTTACAGAAGAAGGCGGATCTAGACTCCGTTGTACCTTTAAGGGCAACCTTACAGACACGCAGGGAGAACATACAGACAAAGGTTTTGATATAACGGATGTGAGAAGAATAGTTTTTCATTTCTATTACAGAGGACCTGAGGGGTATACGGGCCAGATAAAGGATATATCTATAAAGGTGCCGGCTGCCAAAGGAGGGGTGACTATTTCACCTGATTCAACTTTTGGCGTTAACATACGTATCCCGGGATTTGATCTATGGCCGGGTTCAGTGACCGGAAATGTTGCATGGTTCCGTGAACAGTTTAAAGGTTATGATTACGCGCGTATTAATATAGGAAAGACGGGAAAATTCAGTTACGAGGAATTGAGCAAGCTTGTAGAGATTGCCACTGAAAACGGACGGAAACTCGAGATAGTCGTATTTGACTCGGTTCTGGTAGTAGGACGGGAAGACAGCGTCGAGAGGATAAAAAACAGACTTAGAACGCTTATAAATATGGGCTACGGAAAGCATCCTTTGGTAGATTTCAGTGTCAATGAGCCGGAACACATGGGCCCATTATGGGAGAAATTCACTCCTTATCATGGCGGACCGAAACTGGAAAAAAAGAATAACAATGAAATACTCACAATCCTTAGAGAGCTTAAAGCGCTATTACCCGCCAGTGAAAAGATAAGAATCGGAGTTACACTTACTGAGATAGATTTTATTGTAATTATTGTTAAAGGGCTTGGGGTCGATAACTGCGAACTTGATCTACATGCTTATTTAGGCGATGCAACAGAAAAGGACCCGGTCAAGTATCAAGCTACTGTGTTTGCTTATATTGACGCTATCCTACAGAAACTGCCAGGTGCGAAATTTTATGTAAACGAATTTGTTATTAAGCATGGCGGCGGAGTGGATTTTGCGCGCCAGCTTTTAGAGAAATATCCGGATAATTGTCTTGGCGCGGCGCCATGGATCAGTCTTAATAGAGACGGAAGTATACCGGCCAATGATAAAAAGACTTCTGACAAGACTACGGCAAACGAGTATGGCGAAGGGGTAAGAGGCCTTAAAAGAGCCCTTGGAAGGGAAACCAAAGAGGCTGAAGAAGCTCCGGAAGAGGCGATACCCAGTACGATAGAGGAGCCTGAAATAGAAGAGCCTGAGTCTGAGCTTCCTTCAGACACAGGTCGGAGGCCAGGAGTTAATGTCGGCGTACATGAGCTGGAGAAAGGTAAGATTGAAATTGTTTTACTTCCTAATGGGCTGGTAAGCACGACAACAGAAGGCGGCAGGACTTATACGCATCGTTATTGGTATGAGGAAGATAAAACGGCTCCTAAAAACTCACATAAGAGATATCGTCCCGTAAAGATGTTTGTTACCGGCCCCCACATGAAAGTCCCCATGGCCGGAAAAGATGTGCCGGAATGTGCAGAATATAATATTAATGCTGAATGGGATGAAGAAAACAACCAGTGGAAGGTAGATAAGAATGCAGTTACCCCGGTCGGTGTACAAGTATTCTCATCCGGCAAGCATGATAATGTTATGAATAGGATTGAAAAAGCAGGAACGAACTTCGCAAAAGTAGCGGATAAGATAGGGGATGACGGGAAGAAATACCGCTATACATATTACACGCACCCGAAAGCACCATCAACCTGGAAAGGCGTGATTTTTAAAGCGGTTTATTTCCCTGAAAGAGATGAATATTATTTGGTGGAAGAGCTTAACCCCGAGAAGCTTACGATAAAGGACGGTGAGGTTTCAGGGGTGGAAGAGCAACTGGCTTTGTATGAGTGGGATTTTGAGAATAAGAAGATCAAAAAGGTCGAAATAAAGCGCGGCGGTGAGGGAATAAAATATGTACAGTATTTTTACAGCATGGAGCCTTACTTGAAAGACGGGACATGGCGGATGCTCCGTAAAATAGATGAGTTTGGAAGAGAGTTTCGGGCCGGTTATTTATCTGATCCTGACAAGCAGGATCTTATGTTCATACAGGAAATAGATAAAACAACACGCAAGACGAAAGGTCTTACGTATGTGAATCAAACATACCCGGCGGAAACCGCCAGGGAGCCTGATGCTTTAGCTAAGCGCAGCGATGCTGTAATTTCAGAGGATACACACCTTGTTACGGATATGGGTAAGCCCTATGCCCGGATAGCCTATTCTACTGGGTATCATTACACAATATACGATAGAGGGGAGCATGTGGATAAAGATTCAAGGGGCCGTATTTTCAGGGCAGAGTATGATCCGGAACACCCCGAGATAAGCTATCAACCGGAAGCAAGGCTTAATCGCGGCAAGTGTATCATAATCGAATTTGGCAAAGATAAACGCGAGACAAAAATCAAATTCTGGACTCCAGGAGAAAAATTATATTACCAGACCAAAGCGATACTCACATGTTTAGCCAAAAGGTCATTTGCTAACTATGCGGATATATTAGCTTCTTACCCTCCGGGTGATGAAAAATCCGCCGAGGCCCAGGCATATTTTTATTATAAACAAGCAAATAGGCAAGGCCCGCTTCGCGGAGTTTTGGATATACCGGAAAGGACTATTAAGATAATTACTTATAAGGAGGGGACACGAATAGTACTTAAGGAAACCGTATACAAGGTCACAAAGATGGGGACGACCCCGGAAAACACCGAGTATGATGAGTCGACTGAAACGATATATGAATATGACGAGAATGACTTAATACCCATCGGGGAGCCGGCGATACTTAAAGGCCGTTTGATAAAGGTTACCACGAAGGATAAGGTAAAAGAGCCATCTTATATTACGACAAAAGAAGGGAAAACGACAAGGCGTGGTGAGACTATAACAGAAACACAACTTGACGATAAAGGAAAGAAAATCGAGAGTACAAAACAGACATTTATATATGATACCGAATCACTTGAGTTTTTTACTACCAATACTGAAACTATGCAGCTGGGGTATATATCGCAAATAAAAGAAGCGGATGGAACGGCGCTTAGTAAAGAGTGTTTCTATGGAGTAGATAAGGATGGGCGAGATTATGCTCTTATTATATCACGTGTGAAAAAAGGTATAGGGCCGCGTGAGGTTACAACAGTGAAAGTACCTATTACCGTTGTTAGAACTTACAAAGATGGTGTGCATATTGGAAGTACTAGGAACCCGGATGAAAGTCGGCCTTTCGAAGTATTTGACAACAAAGCGGTTTACCCGGATGACTTAGAGACAAACTTCCCGACCGGATATGTGGACTTAACAGGAGAGAAGACCCGCGGCAGTTCCGAGCTTATGAAGAACATATGGGATGTTACCGGAATATTAAGCCTTGTCTTTCTTGAGGAGGGGCAGTGCGAACAATTGGATAAAAGAATGATGGAGGAGTTTCATAAAGCTAGAATCAGGGATTTTACCCCGTTTATTACGGAATATCCGGATACCCGGTTCGCTCCTACTAAATATCTTGAAATAATAATATGGTCAGAGATGTTCAACCTCGTCACGCAGTATAAAAAAGGTGAAGTAGACCCCATTACGGCTCAAAAATGGGGCAGAAGCATCCTTACCGATTTTGAATCTTTTGTTCAGCTTTCTCTTAAAGAACATTGGATAGTCAGAGGTAATCCCCAGGAAGATTATAACAATATAAGATTCGTCTGGAGCGGTCTTCTTACTATGATCGAAAGTGCTGGTGCAGAGGATCTATACAAACTTTTCAATCCTGAATATGCAAAAGTAAATATAGCAGAATCTAAAGGCCGGCTTGAACCGAAAGAAGCACCCATGAACAGCTTTGAAGTCGATTTTAAAGGCAAGGCCCTTCCCACAGAGACGGTTACAGTCAAAGTAACGGAGCAAGGTGAAGAAAAAGAGGTCCAAAAAACAGTTATCAACATGATCCCGAGGCGATTTAACGTTACTATGCTCTCCAGGATCTCGGCCGGGATGCTCGGTAATAAGAAGACCCCCGTTACGCTTAAGTGTATAGATGCAAACGGCAATACATGTTCCTGGACCGTATACATAAAAGGAAACGAGCGCTTGGACGAGCTGGACCACGAGTACAGGGTAAGGCACGGTTTGTATCACAGTATACTGTTTGCGCCTAACACAGAAGATTACCGCTACAAGATTACCGCGACTCCGGAGTTCGAACCGTCACTGGTAGAGCGTTTTGTCATTGAAACCGATGATGCGGATTTGAATAAGTTTGATATTAATGTAGCACTTGAAACTGTTCCGATAGGCGGGGAAGCGGCTGAAGAGGCTGCGCCGCTTGAGGGTTTTAGGCTCTGGGGCAATGACGTAATAAATAAGGCTATAGGCAGGAAGATCTTTATAGCCAAGGATCTAGAGTATGGTGAAGAGAGTGAAAGAGAAAAACAAGAAATGGCCGGGGTTCTTTACTATAATCTTACTCGGTATAATCCCGAAACAAATACATATTCCGGACGAAACCTGGATAAGACCACCTCTTTAATAGAATGGCAGCTTCCCGAACAGTTTCGTCGGCCGGGAGTTGGTGTCACAGTCTCTTATATCGACATGATGGGCGGCGTTTACGATAGTAAAGCCGTGACGGATGCTAATGGGAAAATAACACTTGAAGCTTACTGTGAATCTGTACCTGGTTTTACCGCCGAGCAGGTCAGGGGTCTTGAATTCAAGTTTGATTTGGTAGAAAAAGCGCCTTCTTTCTGGCTCATGCCGATCCTTATGGCTATAGCAGGCATATTTCTATATGTCCTGAAAGGGCTTAAGTACGTTTTCATAGAATGGCCGATGTATCATCTAAACAAGTCTTTTATCAGGCCTCTAACGAGGCAGCATTGGGAAGAGTTCCCGGCAGTCCCGACTGAGGCCGAAGAGCAAGAAGAGCTTGCTTTAACAGCTGTAGTAGATAGGGCAGTAGGCGGTATAGAGAAGTGGACAGGGGGGCTCAAGATTAACTTCCTAGAAAGAGGGAACCTGGAGGACCAGAACGTTTTTATCCCGCGACTTAGATTAGAAGAGATATGGGACTTTTTCCATCCGGAAAGGGTCCCGCGCTTCAATATAAATATGGCTATAAGAAGTTTACTCTTTCTCGGAGGCGCAGCACTATTAAGTCCCCTGGGATGGGCCCCGGCGATACTGGCTATGCCGTACTTGCTTATAGTCGTAGTATATCTTATACCAAATTATAAATTTTTAAACAGAAACGACTTAGTTTTAGCCGCAGGTATGGGGATAGTTCTTTACGCTTTTCATGCGCTGATGAGCATTGGATTTGGTTTTTCTATTCATGAAGCGGCATTTATACTGACCTTTGCAGCAACAATCGCATTTATGGCGTATCCTTTTATAAAATATTTAACGCGCCTGATTACGGGTATTAACAGTTTCGTAAGTAACCAGAGAGAAGAGCTTGAGAAAGCACGGGAATTACTTGTAGGCATCAGGGGCAATGCGGAGCTTATGCGTATTGCTGCAGACTTGCAAAGGTACAGAAGGGCTTTTGAAAGTAAACCTACCGATTTAGGCCATATCCCGGGTGAGCCCTTTGAGCAGGATCAGCAAGAGAAGGTATTCAGGACCACTGCATTCACGAATATACTTGATCATGCAATCGGTCAGCTTGATTCCCTGCTTGCTCGTCCCAGGCTGGGCTGGGTTGCCAGGATTGGAATCATAATTGCAGGATTAGGCGTGTTGATAGCGGTACATGCAATTATACCATTTATTATGACACTGGCAATCGGGGCGTTCTGGCAGGGTACGCTTGTTGCTTTTATAGCAGTTGGTTCTATTGTGGGCCTGGCAATAGGTGCAAGGCCTTTTATGACGTGGCTTACCGGCTTATTCGAACCTGCCGTTGATATGAGGGCGATCGCCAGAGCAAAAGAGGTAGATTTGTATGCTTACTCCGGAGAGCAGCTTGAAGTTATGGATATATGGCGTTTCCTGGTCCAGGTTAGAGAGGCTGTCGTAGATTTAGAGTCTTCCGGAAGGCCCGTGGACGCGCCTAGTGTACAAGAGAGAATGGATGAGGGATTAGACGGTTTTATCGCCAATCGTGATTCAGCTATCCCGCGCAGCTGGTTTGATTCCAGGCCTTTAGCACAGATTCGGAAGATCTACAATATTGTTCCGGTAGTACTGAGGATGATTTTCTGGATCGTAGGCATTTTAGGGACTATAGGCTTCTGGGTAAATGTGGTTTTCTTGCATGGCATGGCGCAAATATTTACTTATGTCAGTACCGGAAGCTGGGTATGGCCTCTGACTTCCATGTATCAAAGACCCTTCGCTATCATAGAGATAATCAGGGGGATAGTAGACGCTATTATCGGTAATTCCACCGGGGCCCAGGCGTTACAGATCTTTCTTGATAATCTGGGACCGTTTGCCCTGCAGTTCATGGGGTACGTGGTTCTGGGAAGCATAACCCTATTCTTCCTTAAATATTTCTATTATTTCCTTGGCGGGTTAGCACAAAAATATGTCGGGGAGAAGAAAGTCAACATGCGGTATTTCCTCTGGACCGGTCTAAAGATAATAATTACAGGGTATATCTTGTTCTTCCTGCCATGGAAGACGGGGCTTACGCTATTCAGTGCTAGCGTATTAGGAATAGGACTAGGCATGGCTTTTAATATCGCCCTCGGGGCGGTCTTTTTCTATTCCGTTTTTCAATTTATCCTTGGAATAATCGCCAGAGGCAAGTACGGGGTAGGCAGATTCAAAGGTATAGTCGAAGAAGACAAGATGTTTGGTGAAGGGTTTACGCAGCAAGAACTCTTGGATAATGAATTAGAAGTGGAAAATTCAACTGAACGGTTTATAAACACATACCTTAACAGGTTCACTATTGAAGAAATAGCCCTTATCTCAAGAGTAAACGCTGTCGGTATTGATAACGTTCCGTTAAGAGACCGGATGAAATACCAGAAGATGTTCGGTAGAGGCGCAGCACCCTCAGGCTCAAACTATGATATTACTGAAGATATGACATATGAACAGGTCAGAAGGGCTATTGACGATATATATAATGGGCTTAGCAAAGAGGAGCTTCTTAGCAGGATGTCCGGCAGGGGGTTCAGGTCGCTTATAGAAGAATTTGAACTTGACCCGGATCTTAAGATATGGGATGCACAGAGAGATCCCGGTATAGTTCCCCTTGCGGAAGACGATATACGCCGGTCACTTGCGCGTAATCCGAATGAAGAGCGCATAGTGAAAATGTTTGACTTTATGCCGAAAGTGCAAAACTGGGTAGTTGTAGTTTACGGTGACCCCAAACAGGTCAGCGACCTTGTACAGATACTTACTGAGTTCCGCTATCCGTTTAAGAGGCTTAAAATCATTATAGCTGGAGAAGCTTGGGATATCGGCACGTTGCGGCTTATTGCGAGGTTAAGGGACGAGGGGGTTATCCCGGGGACGGAATACTGCGAAATGGCTCCTGCACCAGCCAGGGAAAAAGGCCAGCCTTACACGAAACCCGGCGCTAATACTTTCAGTTTAAAACCGGAGACGACTGACGGTGCTTATGGTTTGATCTTTGATGCTGAGGACATCCCCGACAATCTGATGGTCTTAAAGATGATCACCGGCGTTATCGAGGGTGTAGGCCAGACAAGGCGTCTTGGCGCGGAAAGATTCACACCGAGTCTGGATGCGGCACTTACGAGATCAGGAACCATGCCGGATGATACTGCAAGTACCAGAAGAAAAGTCTCCTATTATACTAAAGTGGCCAGGAGGGCAGCGAGAAGGTATACAAGAATACTGAATGATCGTGACTGGGAAGCGACTTACAGGCTTAACTTTAAACGCGGCAAAGTCCTGGAAAGACACCTTGCGTATTTTACTGACTATCATCTAAGGCTGCTTCTTACGCTTATTCGTGAAACCGGCAGGAGAAGCATCGTTTCGCCGTCGCTTATATGGCAGATGATAAAAGATCCTGCTACACCCAGAAGAAGGGTACCGGAACTGGTAGAGCTTTATAGCGCACTTTCCAACATGCCGGATTACGGTGAGTTTGCTACGGAATTTATACTTGGCAGGATGACTGAAGCTAATTTTATCAAAAGACTCATCCTGGGAGAATTTGAGCGACTTAACGTACCAAAGAACGGACAGGGCCGGCTTTCACAGGACAGAAACGCCCTTTCGAACCTGCCATGGGTTACCGGTGCCTTTTTCAGGGGAGAATACTCAAGCTGGTACGCGGCCGGTTGGGACGGCTTCCATGCAGTACAGGATACATTTAAACCCCTCGGCGGAACGACGGGTTGGTTCTGTACGGAACCTATAGAAGAAGTCATATGGGAAGATATTGAAGAAGCCGTGGCAAATCCGGAGTACCTTGCCCACATAGAAAGGGGATATAACCGGAAGAACAAACTGCTCTCTGTCGGTGCGTGGGATGAGATGCAGGTTGCCGAAGACTATGAACTGGGGCTTGTATTATGGTTTAACGGTCTTAACGTACCTAATTTTTATACTCTTACTTCAGAGGACCCGGGATCCGCTACGTTCCTTACGTTTGAGGTAAGAACGCTTCAGACCTCAAGGTGGAACAAGGGTTATATAATAGGACTGCTCCAGATCGTTGGTAAAGGGTATATGTGGCGCCTTATCCGTAAAAAAGGAATGATAGGTGCTATTAATTTCCTCGTTCCGACTTTAGCAAGTGCGATATTCCCGTTCTTATTCAGGATATCCAAACTGTTTGCGCTATTCTGGTGGACTTTCTATATACCTGTACAGGCTATAGGCAGCTTGGTGCTTAACAGCCAGCTTGGCCCGGTTGGCGTATGGTTACAGAATAACCTCGCCATAGGCACTATAGCTACTGATATGCATGAGTTTGTCTCGACGGTAGTACCTATTGCGCTTAACTTTAACCCCGAAGGATGGGGCTGGGCAGTGGGACCGGTAATTTCACTATCGATGATACTTATACACGCATTTTTCACGGTTGCCTCGATTTTCCAGGGCCCTGATGACGAGTTAGGGCTTGAGACTGCAGACGGTATGTTTGAAGAATTTATTGATAAACTGGAAAATCCGGAACGTGATCGTATCACTGATATAAGGCAGTGGGCGATGAAAGAATTTGGGTATACGCCTGCAGAAGAAGCAGCGCTTACCGACGAGGAGCGACTTAACAT